>Ga0307378_10000037_pt1 | contig 241695 bp, 191 predicted proteins | sample UN1MG_FD_202238 | JGI IMG/M metagenome (GOLD analysis project Ga0307378, IMG submission 202238) | Soil microbial communities from Risofladan, Vaasa, Finland - UN-1 | ecosystem: Environmental > Terrestrial > Soil > Coastal area > Acid sulfate soil | place: Finland: Risofladan, Vaasa... | reverse complement strand
TGCCCTGCGCCGGCTCATGGACAAGGGCCGGTACGTGCAGCAAGACGTGAACCGCTACTGGATCTCCACCCGGGCCAACTTGAACCGGACCGCCCACGACCGGGCGCTCGAATACCTCAAGCAGCCCGAAGAACTCCAGGCCGAAATCATCCGCCGAATGGAGAAGGACCGGAAGGCGGGCGAGTTCGCCGGGGTGCATGTCTGTCCCCCGGACAGCTCGGACGTGCCGGACGAACCCACAGCCCGCTTGGTCATCTTGCGGCCGGCCAGTTCCCACAAGCGCAACCAGGAGGATAGCCTGGCCCGCAAGACGGCCCAGTCTTACCTGGATATGCGGGGCAACACCCCTCGCATCCACCGCAACACCCTTGTGTTCCTTGCTGCCGACGAGCGGGAGCTGGAGAACCTGAACCAGGCCGTGGCCCAGTTTCTGGCCTGGTCGTCCATCTTGCGGGACAAGGACACTCCGTTGGATCTGACCGCCTCCCAGGTGAACCTGGCCGAGAACAAGAAAACCGAGGCGGATAACACCACCAATGCCCGGACCGGGCAGACATTCATTTGGGCCCTGGTCCCATGTCAGGACGATCCTGCCGGGCCCATCACCTGGGAGCAGCACAAGGTGGCACCGGGCGCAGGTTCCATCGCCGAACGTACGGCCACCAAGATGCGCAACGTCGAGCGGTTGTACCCCAGCATCGGCGCGGTGATTCTGCGCATGAAAGCCCTGAACCGGCTGTGGCAAGATCGGAATCACGTAACCGTGGGCGAGTTGGAGGACTGGATGCCAAAGTACCTCTATTTGCCCCGCATCAAAAACAGCCATGTGATCCAAAACGCCATCTCGGATGCCAGTGAACTGATAATCGACGACACCTTCGCAACTGCCGATGCCTTCGACGACAAGGAGGGGCGATACCTGGGACTGCGCGTTAGTGCTGGAGCACCCTGCTCTATCACCAGCAGAACGTGCCTGGTCAACCCGGTAGTGGCCAAGAAGCAAAAGCATGAGTCAGAGCCACCCCCACCAGGCCCCGAACCGGGACCGATCCCTGGCCCAGAGCCAGACCCTGGCCCAGGTCCAGAACCCGAGCTGCCCCAGAAGCCCACGCTGTTCGTCGGGTCGGTGAAACTCGATGCCGACCGCCTGGGTCGGGACGCCGGCAAGATCCACGAGGAGATCCTTACCAACCTGATCGACCTTCCCAACGTCCACGCGGAAGTGACCCTCGAAATCAAGGTACGGGTTCCAGGCGGCATTGAGGAGGACGTGGTGCGAGTGGTCACAGAGAATGCTACGGTCTTGAAATTCGACCACGCGGGGTTTGAGAAGGAATAGTGACACGTTCTGGGTGAACCGCCAGTAGGTTGGCCATACAGCAAGCAGTTCATCCGCCAAGGGGACCTGTATGAGTGATCCAATCAGAATTGACTCCACTTCGGCAGATTCTGCCGCGGCCGTTGCGCCAGTTGTTCTCTGGACAAGTCCAAGTGGAAGGCGTCGCTTGGGATTCAGCCCCAATATTCACCACAACCCCAACATTGCTGCCGCTGTCATCAGTGGTGAACTGCGGTACCAGTCCAAACGGGCAGCGGGTGAGTTTACCGACGAAGATTCGCTGGTTCTGACAAGTCTCCGGGCCGGGGAGTGGACACGATATCAGCTGTCTAGCGAGGCGTTGCTGGAGCTGTATCGGGTTCTCACAGGTCTCTACGAGTTGCACTCGTCGCGAGGGGTTCCAAGGCGTCAGTATTTGATGGTTCCAGTCGATGACGAGATGGTTGAAGCTGCGGATTCTGGTGCTATTCGGGACGTGACAGCTTGGCTTATACGGAGCGCAGACCCGGCAGCATTGGCTTCTGCGCTAACGGCGCTGGGGCCAGACGAAACACGGTATATTGGCGCAGCATCTGCATCTGCAGCCCTTACTGCGCTGCTAGCGGATTGGGACAGCCACTCTGACAGCAACGAGCGTGAGTGGCATCAATTGCTCGCTCGACACGAATGGGTCGTCGAGCAGGTCCTTGGCCAGCCCCTCTTGCTTTTTCAGAATGAAGCCGTTGTTTCTTCTCCAACAGTGGATCGCAAGAAGGCAGCCTACGTCGATTTCATGTGTCGAAACCCCCACACAAATGCAATTGCCCTGGTCGAGATCAAGCGAGCTGATACTGCGCTACTACAAAACCAGCCGTACAGAGGGGAAGCCTATGCGGTTTCGGGCGAGCTGTCTGGTGGAGTCGCCCAGTCACAGTATTACCGGGCAACCTTTCAGCGAGACATCGAGACCCTTATGCGCGATACCCCACACCTCACGCTGGTCACACCTCGGTCAGTGCTCGTTATTGGAAACACAGCGAGCCTAGATGACAACGCAAAACGCGCATCCTTCGAGCGATTCAGGGCTGGTGTCAATGATGTCGAAGTCCTCACCTTCGATGAACTTAGATCGAGGGTCGAAGGCTTCTTGGGAATCCTTGAAGGAGGGGCACCTGGGGGAATGGGCGAATGTACAGGGGACGATCTAGCCTAGACTGCGAGCTGCGTGCTCAATGGTTGAGGAGGCCCACGATTTCCTTGTGCGTGCAGCCAAGACGTGGCCACGAAAAGCCGAAAAGCTGCCGGTTCCAACGTGGGGGCAGGAACTGAAGCGAGCTAAATTACCACTGCCGGAAGGGGATAGAGAAGAGCCGAGACTGATTCGTAAATTTTGCATCAGAAAGGGGAGTGGAATGTCGAACCATGAGGAAGCAACACAACCAACTGAATTGATTCACAAAGCTGTAGGGGAGGGGATGATCAAAAGGATAAAAGTAGTTGAAAAATCTGGGAACAATCGTGAGGACGATATCAACTACTGGCGAAGCCTACTGGCTCCTGAGCCAGGTCTGGGATATCGCACACCACAGTCATTCGTATCAGAACTTGCCAAGTTCCTTCGTGCATCAGGTGTTTGGCCAGGGTACTGTGACAGTTGGCCAGATATCGAAGCCTTCTCGCTTGAGAACTTATCCGATGCTCAGAGTGCAGTTCGTCAAGCAATGAAGGAGATTCATAGAGAATACATTGAAGGGAATCCGTAAAAAGTCTCTCTTAGGGATGTTCGCCTAAAAACATCAGGTTGTTTTTTGGGCCTTGACGAGCTGACGAGTCTTGCGGTGGCCGAAAGTGTAGCATTGGCTGGCGGAATCATGGACTACAAGACTGCGCAGGTCATCATCCAATACAGACAAGTCCGTAGTCCAGACATTATGACTATCGCCAGGTTCGAGCTTTCGAGGTAATCCTTGAGTTTTGATAATGAAGCCTTTATTCCCTTTCCTGAGCCCGCCTGCGCTTGAAATGATGACAGGCCGACTATCAACGTTCGTAATCTGAAATACTAGATACTCTGTTTCGTTTGCCGCGTTCGGATCGCCAAGGTCCATGATCTGGCCAACGTAACATCTTAACTTCAGCTTTACTTTGGTAGTGAGATCCCGATGCAGTGTCCATCCCATTGTCGCCGCTGAAATCACTAGCGCCGTGAGCGCAAACCAATCAGATGCATTCATCCCCAGTCCTCCACTGTGTCCTTTGCTGATTGGCTAAGTCTACAATTAATGGCAGATTCCCGCAACTATAAGACCTGGACAACTGCCCTTGCACATTTCTCCACGGCCTCCACCACCTCGTCCGTTTGGTTCTCCAGAAAGTGAGCAAGCCGCTCAATCGTTGGCCTGAAACGGCCCGTGGTAGCAGTTTCGCCAAGGAATGTAACAGGGCTGACTCCAAGGGCATGAGCCAAATCCAGCAAGGTGCCCAGGTTCGGGGTCCTTGATCCGTTTTCAACACGGTGAACGGCGTCCGGGCTTAGTCCAGCTCGCCGGGCAAGCTCGCGCTGGCTCAGGCCCGCCTCGTAGGCCGTCGCCGAAAAAACCGGACATTTTTGGATTCGCTCAAGAAACCAGGGCCGAAAACGGACCGGCTGGCGTTATAGCTTATGGAGGACACTAAAGATGCGCCGGTTTCCACTACCCTCAATTTTGACCCGAAAACAGGCCGCCGAGCTGATTGGCCAGGCTGAGGACACGCTCAGGCATTGGGCATCAAGCGCATGATGTGGAGCCGGTCGAAATTCTCCTTTGCCAGTGACCCCAACGGCGTTCAATGCCAACGCCAAGCGCGTCGAGAGCACTTCCAGGATTTCGGCCGGCTTTTTTTTCTGAATGAAAGCTCGGGCGGTGTGCAATGACCACCTTGCCTCCACTTTTGAGCATTGTCCAGGCTGCGGAGTCGGTCGGTTTGAAGCCCGCGACCTTGCGAGACTGGAGGAAACGCCAACTGCGGGGTGCGAAACTCAAAGAAGATGTCAGACAGTTTGCTTCACAATTCCAGAAGGTCGGCACTGCGGTTCGGGTTCCCTCGTCCGCCATTGAAGAATTTCTTGGAAATTCCAGTGCGGGGGGTTCCCCCTCGCTCGTGGGTGGCGAGATTGGCCAGGCCATGCTCAAAGTTCAGCAAGAGATCCTCGACGAGCTGCGATTGATTCGGCTCGAGCGGCGTCGTTTGACTGTGGCTTGACATTTTCAGGCACCCAGGTGATTCTGAAGGTGTTGACGCGAGGAGTAGACATGCTGTTAAACCTGAAAAGAAACGATTCCCCGGCTGACCCCTTTGTTTGCTCTTCGCGTCAACAACGAAGGCGGCAATGGTCGGCTGGGGGTTTTCCGTTTCCTGGCGATAGCGGCAAGTGCAAATTAGGCAACCGCGACGCGGTTGGGCAGGCGCCTCCCCCCCGGCGCCACCTGGCCCGTCGCGGGGGCCGTTCCCGGGCGCGTCAGGGGCGGATGGTAACCTTGAAAACGGGAGGCGAACCATGGCGTCAATCTACAAGCGCGGTAATCAGTATTGGCTGCTATTTCGTTTCGAGGGCAATCTCCATCGTGAGCCAGCGGGTTCATATAAGAAGGATGCTGAGGCCCTCCTTTCCAAACGGAAAGTCGAGATACGCGAGGGCCGCTTCTTTGATATCAAGCTTCAATGCAAGTTAACCCTTGCCGGCTTCGCCCCGCGTTTCTTGAAATGGGCGAAGCAACACAAGAGGAGCTGGCGTCGCGACGAACTTTCAATGAGGAACCTGTGCGCGTTCCGGCTGGGCGCCCTGCGCCTGGACAAGATCACACTCCCCGACGTGGAGGACTATGCGCGAACCCGGCTGGCCGGCGGGCTCGTTTTCCCGGTGGGCAAGGGGCGGCCCGGCAAGGTGCCCTCGCCCCCGACAATCAACCGCGAGCTGCGCTGTCTCTCGAAGGCGCTCAACCTGGCCGTTGACTTGGGGGTGCTGGCTGAGAATCCCCTGAAGGGCAAGTTGAAGATGCTGGCCGAGCCGGAGGGGCGCGTGCGCTACCTGGAGCCGGTCGAGATCAAGCGACTGCTCGATGCCTGCGCTGATCACGTCCGCCCCGTTGTCTACCTGGGAGTGCTAACAGGCATGAGGCGATCTGAGATCACGGGTCTGCAATGGGCCGAAGTCAACCTGCCTTGCGGCGTGATCTGCTTACCCGGCAAGCGCACGAAAAACAGGCGGAGCCGCAACGTTCCCCTGAGCGCCGAGGCCAGGGCCGTCTTGAGGGAACAGCAAAGGGGCAACGTCAACGCCAGTCCGCACGTCTTCCATAAGCCGGACGGCTCGCCCCTGGGCGATATCAAGACGGCATTCAACGCGGCCTGCCGGCGGGCAGGAATCGAGGATTTTCATTTTCACGACCTGCGGCATTGCTTCGGGTCCGCCCTGGCCATGCGAGGGGTGCCGCTCCAGGCCATAGGCGAGCTTCTTGGGCACCGGACCCTGGCCATGACACAAAGATACAGTCACTTGTCCCCGCAGATGCTCATGGGCGCCGTCGAGCAGGCGGCTCGCTACCTCGGCACCGAACCGACTACAGAACCCGCCCCCCTGGCCGTGATCAGGTCGGCCGGCTGACCAACTGCGCACCGACTAACTAGCGACCATTGAATCGAGTTCTTCCCGCTACCAGGAGCCGACCGGGAGACCGGGCCGGCGGCTCCCGAGGTGTTGCAGGATGCGCACACCGATCACAAAAACGATCACAGTGCGGGCGGGGGCGAAATTATTCCCCTTTATAATCAAGGCGGTTAGGAGAACAGAGCAACGGACTGAAAATCCGTGTGTTGACGGTTCGATTCCGCCCCTGGCCATACCAGAAAGCCCCCGCCCATCGGGTGGGGGCTTTCTGGTATACTGAGGATGAAGCGAGTTTAGGTAGTTCGATGATCAATGCCGCAGGCCGGAATCGTGCCCGTAGCGAAGCGGAGGGTGTTTTGCCGAAGTGTTTCTTAAGTAATCCTATTGCACGCAGTCGTGTGAGCCGCAGGGCAAAAAGCGGCTGCAAAGATCCAGCGTAACCTGGCAAACGGCGACGTCGAACGGCTGGTCGAACGCCTGGCCGTCATCGAAGCGCATGTTCGCAGTCCCGGTTACGCGCGTTTCTGTGACGCTCGAGATGGTGATGCTGCCCCCGGACATGGCCGCCACACTGGTGCCGGGCTGCGGCTGGCACAGGGTGTCGACCTGGGCCGCAGTGCCGGCAGCCGCCGTGAACACGCCGCTGGGCGGGTCCGCCTGGAAACGATAGGTTCCCGCGCCGACCGGGTCGGTGCTGGCGCCGCCGACCTCCCCGCTCAGAACCAGCCCCAGCACGCGGGTGGAGTCGGCCTTGTTGCCGCACAGCTGGGTGGCGTCGATGACGTCGCACGACTCGGCATAGCTGGTCAGATCGATGACGATGCCCGCAATCGCGGCGTCGCCCACGAAGGAGATATTGCAGTTGGTGGGCGCGAGGATCGTCGCCGATCCGCCCGAGGGGATGAACCCTCCGAACAGGGGCTCGCCCGAGGAGCCGCACCCGGCAAAGAAAGAAACAAACGCAACGACCATTAGTCGCAAACAGCGGTTCATTGTGGCCCTCCCTTTCTTTTTCGTTCCGGCCATGGAACAATCTTGACCCTGCCGCATTTTTCTGTCAACCAGGCAAACGGGCGAGATGCTCGAGTCGGCGGAGGCGGACATGAAACGTGTGCTGAGGATCCCGGCTTCGATAGTTTTCCTTATTGGCGCTGCTTGCTTGTTGCCGGCTTGCAGCAAGGGATCAATTGGAAATTCCGACGCCGGGGCGGATGGGATGGTTGACGACGGGGACGGCATGGGCGCAACGGATGACGGTGGCGGCGCCGGCGACGAAAGCGACGGGGTGCTGCAGGCAGACGGCGATGACGATGACTAGGATGGCGATCAGGGCGGCGACCAGGGCTCGCCGGCCCAGGATTGCGAGATGCTTCCGGCGCCCGAGGGAAACGTGGTCCAGGTCGGGCCGGGGCAGGCCGGCTCTTTGCGGCAGATCGTGCTGGATGCCCCACCGCACACCACTATCTTGCTTTCCGACGGGCTCTACCAGATGGACGGCGGAGATTCATCTAGTCGGCTGTCATTCTATACACCCGATGTGACTTTGAGATCCGCAAGCGGAAATCCCGCGGCGATCATTCTGGACGGAGGTTACGTTACCGGAGAGATCATAAGCATCGCGGCCTCGCGGGTGACCATTGCAGAGATTTCTTTACGGAGGGCCTACTACCATCCGATACACGTAACCGGCGGGGAGACGGCCTCGATCGAGGGCGTGCGCATCTACCGCGTGCAGATCGAAGACCCACCCGCCGGCGACCTGCACCTTACGGCCGGATCCGGCGCACAGAACAGCGGAGTGGCACTGGGAGTGGGCACCTGCGACGAGGACATCGATGGTCAGCAGCGCGCCGCGCCGCCGGACGTCGGCGCGGATGAGAGACTCTGAGCAAACTTTCCAAGCCGGGCTTGACCTTCATCGGCGGCATGGACGACAATCGAGCCATGCCGTTTCGCCGACCGGTTACAGAGATCATCCCGGTGCGCTCATCGCGCCGCACCTACCTCGAACGTCCCCTTGGCCCTGAAACGGGCGCCGCCCTGCGTGCCGCGCTTGCGGCTCCTCCGGCTGCTCCATTCGGCAGACAGGTCCGCCTGATGCTCCTGGAGTCGTTCGATGAAAAAAAGCGCGGCGGGGAAAAACTTGGCACCTATGGCTTCATCAAGGGCGCCCAAAACTTCCTGGTTGGGCTGGTGGCCGAGGGCGAGCACAGCTTGGAAGACTTCGGCTATGTCTTCGAGTGGGCCGTGCTTGTCGCCACCGATCTGGGTCTTGCCACCTGCTGGGTGGGCGGAACACTGAAGCGGGGCGCCTTCGCCCGGGCCGCGGGCGCAGGATCGGACGAGATCGTTCCGGCGGTCAGCCCGGTGGGGGAATCTCCCCCAAAGCGACGGGTGTTCGACTCGACCATCCGTTTGCTGGCCGGCGCAACGAAACGCAAGCCCTGGACGGAGTTGTTCTACACGGGAGACTTCGGCGACTGCCTGGCCGGGAATGATGCCGGACGCTTCGGTACGGTGCTCGAAATGACGCGCCTGGCTCCGTCCGCTTCAAACCGGCAGCCCTGGCGCGTGGTGAAACAGCGCGATGCCGAGCGTTACCATTTCTATCTCAAACGCACCCCGGGCTACCGCAACATGACCTCGGTGGATCTTCAGCGCATCGACATGGGCATCGCCATGTGCCACTTCGCGCTTTGCGCCGACGAACTCGGACTGCCCGGCCGCTGGGACTTTGAACAGCCCGATATCGGCAAGCTGCCAAAGGGGACGGAGTACATCTCGAGTTGGATCGTGAGCTGAAGATGTGCCGTGTTTTTTACGGTACCCGAAGGGTGCTGCGGTTTGTGCATTCGACGGATGCGGATTCCGCGCTTTGGCATGCTTGCCCGGGTCTGGCAGGCCGAAACCGTCGCCTTCAGTCTGTTGATTTGCATGTATAAATCCTGCCGGTATTGAGAACTTTGCTGTCTGGTATGGCCATTGCAGAACCAAAGGCATGGGTCATGTGGCCCTCAACGAAAGGAGGTTGTCATGAAAAAGTACCTGTTGACTGGAAGCCTGGTTGCCTTGGTTGCCCTCTTCTCCGCCGTGGACGCGAATGCTCGTGGGCGAGGACACCATGGATGCATGGGACAGGGACGCGCCGGACAGGGGTTCGCGGGTGTCGCGGGCTTGAATCTCAGTGCAGAACAGCAAAAGAAGATTGCAGAACTCAAAACCGAGATGGTCAAATCCACTGCGGCTGCGAGGACCGAACTGGACGCTAAGCGCGCCGAGTTGCAGAGCCTGTGGTCAGCCGAACGGCCCGATCGCGGGGCTATACTAGCGAAACAGGCCGAAATGGATCTGCTTCGGCAAAAGCTACGCACCTCGCGCGTCGATCACCGGCTGGCCGTCATGGAACTACTGACCGCCGAACAACGCGCGAAGTTTGCGACATTTCGCGGCAAGGGTTTCGGTGGTGACTGTAAGGGCGGGTGCATGGGCCCGTGCGGCGGGAAGGGCCACGGTCACGGACCGGGCTCCAAGCCAGGCATGGGATTCGGTGGCGGCCGCTGATGAGCGCGGCTTGAGATCACGGGCCACCTCTGTATAGACTGGCGGGGCGGATCGCGTCCCGCCAGTTTTTTTAGGTAACGCCATGAAGAAGTTGTCGCTTACATACTCGCCCGGTGCCCGTTGGGGCCTGTTGATCACGACCTTGGCGATGGGAGCCGTCCTGGTGATCACCAGCCTATTGGGCTACCTGAGCGCCCGGGACGCGGGGGCCGCCGTCGTCCGCGCGCGCGGCAAGGATCTGCTTTTCCTCGTGCAGCGCTCTTTGATGCTGGCCGGGGCCGCGGATGCCAAGTCACTGGGTGACATCGTGGACGATCTGGCGCCTCAGGGCCTGCGCGCTGTTTCCGTCATCGAGCGCTCGGGAAGGGTAACGGCCTCGGCCGGTACTTCCAGCGGATCGTTCGGACCTCTTCCGGCGGCATCACCCCGCACGGGTCCGCTGTTCGATTTTGACTGGTCGGTGGGGCGTGTGCGGGCGGTGGCGCCGCCGGCTTTCGGCCGCGGTAGGCATTGCCGGGGGCGGCGAGCCGGGGGATGTGGCCCGGGGCGCGAATGGATGCACGCCGGGGGAGGCGCGCCGGAACGGCTGGTGCTGGAGTTCGAGCCGCTGGTGGCCGGGGCGATGATTTCCCGGGCCGGCTGGACGTTTAGAGCCAGCCTGGCGGCTGCCGTGTTACTGCTCCTGGTGGCCTTGGTGTTTTTTCGAGTTTCCCACCGGGCCGAACTGATTCAGAGTCAGCTTGAGCGCGAACGAAAACTCGCCCTGCTCGGAGAGATGTCGGCCGTGCTGGGTCACGAATTGCGCAACCCGCTTGCTTCGCTCAAGGGTCACGCGCAACTTCTGGTGGAAAAACTGCCTGCTGATCACCCCGGCCGTGTCGGCGCCGAGACGGTGGTGCGTGAGGCGCTCAGACTGGAAGAGTTGACCGGCCAGGTGCTCGATTTCGCGCGCACCGGCGAGCTCAAGCTCGAGCCCGTAAATCCCGTTGAGGTTGCCCGGGCCGCCGGAGACGAGGTGGGTTCTGAACGTGTGCGTATCGACGTCGGGGACATCCCCGGTTCCTGGCCGCTGGATCGGGCGCGCATGCAACAGGTGCTGGTCAACCTGATCCGCAACGCGTTGCAGGCATCCGGGGAAGACGGAAACGTCGATCTCTCACTGGCAATGGAGGACGGCAAGCTGGTCTTTGGGATACGCGACAGTGGGCCGGGACTCGTCGCCGGAGAGGAGAACCGCATCTTCGAACCTTTCTATACCAGACGGGTCAAGGGCACCGGGCTGGGCCTGGCGGTGGCCCGGAGAATCGTTGCGGGGCACGGCGGTGACATTCGGGCGCAGAATCACCCCGAAGGGGGAGCGCTGTTCGTGGTTCGCTTGCCGCCAGGCTGAGGAGGTGCGCCTTGGAGCGCGTGCTGGTTGTTGACGACGAAGAGGGTATCCGCAGCTTCATCGGCGAGGTCCTGCTTGGAGAAGGATTCCAGGTGACATTGGCCGCAGACGGCCAAGAGGCCGTCGATCTACTCGCCCGCCAGAGCTTTCACCTGATGATCAGCGATTTGAATATGCCCCGGATCGACGGCATGGCGCTGCTGCGCAGGGTGCGCGCCGAGCAGCCCGAAATGGAAGTGATCGTGCTGACCGCCCACGGCACGGTGGAAAGTGCAGTCGAGGCGATGAGGCTGGGCGCCTTCGACTACCTGCAGAAACCATTGTCCGGCCCGGATGAACTGCGCCTGATAACTTCACGCGCGCTCGAGCGCCGGCGGCTGCTCGAGGACAATCGGCGGCTGGCCCTGCATGGCGAGGTCGAGATGGTGGCGACCGATCCGGCCATGCGAAAAGTGAGTCAGCAGTTGGCCAAGGTCGCTCCGACCGATGCCTCTGTGCTGCTGGAAGGCGAAAGCGGCACGGGCAAGGAGGTGGCCGCCAGACGCCTGCACGCGTTGAGTCCGCGCCGCGAAAGGCCCTTCGTGGCCGTCAACTGCGCCGCCTTGTCAGCCGAGCTTCTCGAAAGCGAGTTGTTCGGCCACGAGAAAGGCGCCTTTACCGGAGCCGTCGCGCGCAAGCGCGGACGCTTCGAACTGGCCGACGGCGGCACTTTGTTCCTCGACGAAGTCGCAGAGCTGAAGACGGAGCTGCAGGCCAAGCTGCTGCGGGTAATCGAGGAGCGCAACTTCGAGAGGGTCGGCGGGACGCGCATAATCGAGGTCGATATCCGCCTGGTGGCGGCCACCAACCGGAACCTGAAGACCGAAATAGAAAATGGCCGCTTCAGAGAAGATCTCTATCACCGCTTGGCTGTTTTCCCAATACGTCTTCCTCTCTTGAAGGATCGGCCTGCGGACATCCTGCCGCTGGCGGAACACCTACTGGTCGGTATCGGCCGCAGGCTGGGCAAGCCCGGGCTGGCACTCGACGGGGAATCCCGCCGGGTCCTGCGCGCGCATGACTGGCCCGGCAACGTGCGTGAACTGGCCAACGTGCTCGAGCGCGCGGCCATCATGGCCGAAGGCAAACAGATCGCGGCCGGCAATCTCCTGCTGGTGCCGTTCGAGCGGGAACGGCCTTCTCTCGACGGAACCCTCAAGGATCTCGAGCGCCAGGCTATCAGCGAGGCGCTTGAAGCCACAGGCGGTCATCGCAAGAAGGCCGCCAAGCGCTTGGGCATTGGCCTGCGCACGCTCTACGACAAGTTGAAGGAGTTCGATATCGGCTAGCCGAATTAGAGGATATGGGCCAGCAGTATCCTCCTTTTTCATCCGAGCGTTCTCGGAAGGATCTCTATCGGACGGGAAGGTCGGCGCTCCCACCTTCGGCTACCTGCTGGCTTTCCCGCTGGCGGCCTACTTGGCCGGGCGCTCATGGCTGGGTTCGTGCCTTTCTTGCTTTTTGACCTGCTCAAGACGGCTCTGGCGACTGTGAGCGCTGCTCTGATTCGCAAGCACTTGGATTAGACCTTTCCATCACAGGATGTGGTACAATCGTGCCTCGCGAGGCGGAAGAATCTTTCCGTCCAATATAGGCTGGAGGGTGAGGGGAGTGTCTCCTATGCGCAGGTTTGCGGCCGTTATTTTCGTTTTATCGCTGTTCTTTTCTTCGGCCTGGGCCGCAGAAAAGGCGGTTCAGCGCAGCGCGACGGTTCGTTCCGGCCCCGGGGTTTACTTTCCTGTAGTTACCAAGATCGACCAGGGTGAGAAGCTATCGGTCATCGAGGAGCGCTCTCACTGGACCAAGGTGAAGGTCGCCGCCGGACAGGAAGGCTGGGTGAGCAGCAGGGTTTTTGCGAGGCCCGAAAAGCCCAGCGGCTACGGCAAGGCTCTCAGTGACATCGGTCTTCAAGGGGCATCGACAACCGTAGTCACCATGGCCGCCCGCGGGATGCAGGCACCGTCCGGCTCGGGCACGGGTGCTCTCGATCCGTTGCTAGCCGAGTTCCTGCAAAAAGCGGCCTTCAGGCCCGAGGGATTCGGAAATTTCCTGGGTCAGCTGAAGCCGCCCTCCTGCGTCGAGTTGCTGGATATGCCCGGTGTGCCGCGGCAACCCGAGGGCGATCCGCGCTTGGACGAGATCGAGCATCGCTTGGGTCTTGCCGCAGCCACGCACATTCTTTCCGCCGGCAGGCTGATAAGCGACCATCCCGTCGACGACTATGTCAACAAGGTCGGCATGGCAGTGGCCATGTACTCGAGCCGCTATGATCTGTCCTGGCGTTTCGCCGTGCTCGACAGCGACGAGCCCCGGGCGCTGGGGTTGCCCGGGGGATTCGTGATCATTACCAGTGGCCTGTTGCGGGCGCTTTCAGACGAAGCCGGGCTGGCCGGCGTGTTGGCACACGAGGTAGCCCACATCGTGCTCGGTCACGGGTCAGCCGAACTTGCACAGGCGATTACCGGCGGGCCGGCGGCATCCGGAAAGTTTGATCTGGCCATCGAAAAGACGGTCTCCATCGCCCACACCGCGCGCCCGCGCTCAGAAGAGATCGCCGCCGACAAGCTGGGCTCAGTGCTGTGTGCCTGTGCCGGATACGATCCTCTGGCCCTGCAACGAGCGTATTCCGGGCTCGGAAACTTCGAACCAGTCGGCGCAGACTCTCCCTCCCCGGCCGAACACTCCGCCACCGTCGGAGGCGTCTGGAAAGGCCGGAAAAGTGCCGGCGCGGTTACATTGGCCGACCGCTTTACCAAGATCGTGCATCCGTGAGCGCGGCGCACATCCATCCCAGCGCTGTCATCGACCAAGCCTGCCGGATCGGGGAGGGCACTCGTATCTGGCATTTTTGTCACGTCATGCCTCGGGCGCGCATCGGCGCCGGTTGCGTCCTGGGACAGAACGTTTTTGTCGGCGAGGGAGTCGTGATAGGCGAGCGGGTCAAGATCCAGAACAATGTTTCGGTCTACTCTGGCGTTACCCTCGAAGATGACGTCTTCGTCGGTCCCTCGGCCGTCTTCACAAACGTAAAGACACCCCGTGCGGCCTTCCCGCGCAACGATCCCGAACAGCGCTCGGCCACTCTGGTGCGGGTGGGCGCCACTATCGGCGCTAATGCGACGATTGTCTGCGGCGTAACTATCGGCCGGCACGCCTTCGTCGGCGCAGGAGCGGTTGTTTGCGCCGACGTATCCGATTTTACACTGGTGCAGGGTGCGCCCGCCCGCCCGGCCGGTTATAGTTGCCTGTGTGGCGCGGGACTGACCTTCGACGCAAGCCGGGCGATCTGCGCAGCATGCGGCCGGCAATTCGCGATTGAATCGGGAGTAGTAATGCCTGCCGGTTGAAGCGACCGGCGAGTGTCAGGTGCGCGAGAGCAGCTTTTCGACCAGCTTGGCCGAGTAGGATGTCAGGCGGGTGAAGACAACTCCCATGCCGGGAGTATCCTCGCCGCCGGGAGGAACTACCCTGACGACCTTGCCAAGTCCCTCGATGGTTTCCAGTTCGTTCATGATGACGGTGAAGCGCAGGTTGACCTCGGTGCCCACCGGCAGGGGATCCTCGCTCTTGATGAACACACCGCTCTTGGAGATGTTTTGCACGTACTCGATGATGAACTGGTCGAGGGTGCGAAACTCGCGGTTGACGGTTACTCGTAAGTCCTTGCGCTGCCCGCCGAACTGTCTTTCGTCCATGGAACGCTCCTTTGGCGGCCCATCACCGCCGAAATTGCTTTTTACCCCGCCGGAGCGCCTGCGTCAACAACGCTCGGGTGCAATTCTTTGACTATGGCCGGGCTAACGGTAGACTCTATTATCGGGGCCGGGAGTGACAGGGAGATTTCACGGTGACGGAAGAGAGCACGTTCGATCGCGTCCTGGTGATCGTTCTCGACAGCGCCGGCATCGGCGAGTTGCCCGATGCAGCTAACTATGGCGACTCCGGGGCGGCCACTTTTCAGCATACCGCCGCGGCCGTAGGTGGGCTGGCTATGCCCGTCATGCAGTCTCTGGGCCTGGGCCGCATCGCCGAAATTGCCGGTATCGAGCGTGTCTCGCGGCCGCTGGGATTGTGCGGCAAGCTGGCTGAAATTTCGGCCGGCAAGGATACAACCACGGGACACTGGGAAATGATGGGCCTGCCCGTAGGCGAGCCCTTTCCCATTTTTCCAAAAGGATTCCCGGCGGAGATCGTCGAACCGTTCGTCAAGGAGACCGGACGCGGTGTGCTCGGCAACCGCCCCGAGTCGGGGACCAAGATCATCGAGGAACTGGGCGCGGAGCATCTCGAGACGGGCAAGTGGATTCTCTACACCTCGGCCGACAGCGTCTTCCAACTCGCCGCCCATGAAGAAAAGATTCCGCTCGACGAACTGTATTCGGCTTGCCGCTGGGCCCGCGGGTTTCTGGATGCCTACCGGGTGGGCCGGGTGATCGCGCGTCCCTTCATCGGCAAGCCCGGAGCCTTCGAGAGAACATACAACAGACACGACTTTTCCGTGGTGCCGACCGGGCCGACCGTTCTGACCGCGCTGGAACAGGCGGGTATCGACGTCGTCGGGGTGGGAAAGATAAAGGACATCTACGCCGGGGTGGGAGTCACTCGTGGGCTTGTGACTTCCGGCAACCGCGACGGTATGCGGCAGACCGTCGAGTTGCTTAGCGATGTCGAACGTGGATTGATCTTTGTGAACCTGGTCGATTTCGACATGCGCTTCGGGCACCGGCGCAACCCCCAGGGCTATGCCCGTGCCTTCGAGGAATTCGACGCGGCCCTGGGACCGATGATGGAGAAACTCGGAGCGAAAGATCTGTTGCTGATTACGGCAGATCACGGATGCGACCCTACTTTCATGGCGCACACCGATCATACCCGCGAATACGTGCCACTGGTGGCTTGGTCGCCCGCGTTCGGCGCCGGCGCCGATCTGAGCACGCGGGACACGTTCGCCGACCTGGGCGCGACCGTGGCCTGGGCGTTGGGGGTCGAGTGGGTCGGGCCGGGACATAGTATTTTGCCCCGGCCGGGGAGAGAAGGAGGCGATACCAATGAGGATGAGTGACATCATCAGACGCAAGCGTGATCGTGTGGCGTTGAGTCCCGAGGAGATCCGCTTTTTCGTGCGCGGCTATGCGGCCGGCGAAATACCGGACTATCACGCCGCGGCCTTATTGATGGCCGTTTATCTGAACGGGATGACCGACGAGGAGATGCTGGCCTTAACCACCGAGATGCTCGAGTCAGGCGAAGTGCTCGACTGGTCGGACCTGAGCGGTCGCAAGGTCGACAAGCACTCGACCGGCGGGGTGGGAGACAAGACCTCGCTGATCCTGGCACCCATTGTGGCGGCGGCCGGCGTCTACGTGCCGATGATCTCGGGTCGCGGCCTGGGACATACCGGCGGCACGCTCGACAAGCTGGAGTCGATCCCGGGGTTCGATGTCAACCTCAGTGCGGAGCGCTTCAGGGAAGTGTTGACGTCCACCCACATGGCGCTGGCAGGACAGACGGGAGAGATCGCCCCGGCCGATAAAAAGTTGTATGCCCTCAGGGATGTGACCGCCACGGTGGAGAGCATTCCGCTGATCGCCTCGAGCATCCTTTCGAAGAAGCTGGCCGAGGGCATCGATGCGTTGGTATTCGATGTCAAGGTCGGCGCGGGCGCCTTCATGAAGAGCCAGGCAGATGCGCAGGTTTTAGCGAACACGCTGGTCAAGATCGGCAAGCGCGCGGGAAAGAAAGTAGTTGCGCTGATTAGCAACATGAGCCAGCCGCTGGGCACGCACGTCGGCAATACTCTCGAGGTGATCGAGTCGGTCGGTGTGCTCACAGGCCAGGTCACGGGCGACCTGGCCGAACTGTCTTTCGAACTGGCGGCTCACATGCTGGTGCTGGGCGAGGTCGCCAAGAACCTGGCTGCGGCCAGGCGGCAGGTTGACGAGATTATTGAAAAGGGGGCTGCCTTCAGGAAATTCCAGGAGGTAGTCGCGGCCCAGGGCGGGGACCCTGTCGCGCTAAAGGACCACTCCCGCCTACCCGGCGCCCGACGCTCGGAGACGATCAAGGCGAAGCTGCGCGGCGTCGTGCAGCAGATTGACGCCGAGGGGGTGGGCATTGCGGCCATGAGACTGGGGGCCGGCCGCGCCACGGTGGACGCCGAGATCGATTACGGTGCGGGAGTGATCCTGCATTGTAAAGTGGGTGATCGCGTGGAAGAGGGAGCGGACCTGGCCGGCATGTATTTCAATGATGCTTCAAAGCGGGAAGAGGCACTCGCCTGCCTGGAGGCGGCCTTTACCATCGGCGATAAGGCGCCGGCGGTCTCGAAGCTAATTTACAAGATCATTTCCTGAGCGCGCGGGAACGGGAGAGTAAATGTCCAGCACTATCGATCAACTCGATGTCGGGATGCGCCTAATCAAGCAAAGGACGAACATCGAGCCTGAGATGGGCCTGATCCTGGGTTCGGGCCTCGGGTTTCTGGCCGACCGGGTGGACGGAGCCGTGGCGGTGGGCTACGGCGAGTTGCCGGGCTTTCCAGTCTCAACCGTGGAGGGTCACGCCAGCCGGCTGGTACTGGGGCAACTCAGCGGCAGGCGAGTTGCCGTCATGCAGGGCCGATTTCATTTTTACGAAGGCTACACCATGGAACGCATCGCCCTGGGCGTGCGCCTGCTCGGCCGGCTGGGGGCAAAGATCATCGTAGTCACCAACGCCGCCGGGGCGATCCGCGATGATCTGCGCCCCGGGGACTTGATGCTTATTTCCGATCACATCAACCTGATGGGCACCAATCCTCTGATCGGGCCGAACCCCGATCACCTGGGTCCGCGCTTTCCCGACATGAGCGACGCCTACAACAGCGAGTTGCGCAAGCAGGCGCGACAGGTTGCGCTTGCCGAGGGCGTCGAACTGAAAGAAGGCGTCTACGCCGCATTCAGCGGGCCGTCCTACGAGACGCCGGCCGAGATCCGCATGCTGGCCAAGGTGGGCGCCGACGCGGTGGGCATGTCGACCATTCCGGAAGTGATCGCCGCCGTTCACCAGGGACTGAGAGTGGTGGGAATTTCCTGCATCTCAAATCTGGCCGCCGGCATCTCCAAGAAACCCCTCTCCCACGATGAGGTCAAAGAGACCGCCCACAAGGCGCGCGACAAGTTCACGCGCTTGCTCATGGCAATAGTGGGGCAATTGCGTTGAGACGGGCGGGAAGAGGAGAAACGCATGCAAGCTCGTGCCGGGAGGCCGGTCAGATTGAAACGGTCCGAAGAGAGACTGATTGCCGCGGCGCGTGAAGCGCGCAAGCGAGCCCATGCGCCCTACTCGCGTTTCAAGGTCGGAGCGGCGATCGTCTCGGAGGATGGCGAGATATTTTCGGGTTGCAACGTCGAAAATGCCTCGTACGGGGCCACGCTGTGCGCCGAGCGCAACGCCGTCACCGCCGCCGTGGCCGCCGGGCACAAGTCTTTTACGGCGATAGCCATCGTGACCAACTCGAGCCCCCCGGCCCCGCCCTGCGGATTGTGCCTGCAGGTCCTGGTGGAGTTCTGCCGTGAGTTGTCCGTGTTGTTGACCAACCCCAAGGGCGAGGTGGTACGCACCAGGCTGAGCAAGCTGCTCCCGCGTCCATTCTCCCCGCGCAGCGGGTAATAGTTAGTATTTACCGGATGTATCGGCCGGGCGCTCGAGCGGCGGCGGTCGCGAGTCGGGCTCGGCGGTCAGGAAAGACAGCGCAACCAGCATTACGCCAATCAGGACAAGGCACCAGGTGAGAATCGCAAGCCCGCGGGCCTTGTTGCTCGCCTCGCGGGCGACCTCGTCCGGGGGCTTGTCTGAGACGAAGAGCGGATCGTCGGGGGTGCCGCTAACCAGCAGGTTTCCGGCGCCGTCCATGGTCAGCCTGCCGGTGATTATAGCCAGGTCGCCCGGTTCGAGAATGGTCTCACTGAGGCGGCAACGCCCGACGCCGCCGCCCGCGCCGAAATGTGCGCCGAAGCGGCGCATCAGCACGACGGTTTCAGGATCGTTTTTGGAAAGCGGGCCCGTCTCGAACGACCTGTCAACGCTCAGCTCGAGATCCGCGTCGTGCAGGTCGATCTCAACCCGCCCCGACTCGTCCTCGAGGTAGACGTGATCGACCATGCGCGTGATCACCTCTTTGGATCTCCCGCTGCTGGATTGCAGCCGGTAGCCGCCGTAGGCGGGGGAGCCGCTCACCTGGATCTCATCCGGCGCGCTGAGATCCGAAAATACGATCTTGAGAAACAGGCAGCGCTTTTTAGAAACCGGCGATTCGATCGTCTCATCCGAGATCAGGCGTCCCATGAGCTGGACCTTGCCGGATCTTGCGTTGGCGATAGCCTGGACATCCGAGGTCAGCGCGCGTGCCTGCCGGCGATAGCCGGTCCAGCCGAGACGGGCGAGCAGCGAACCGGCTCCACAGGCCAGGCCGGCCACCAGGGTGGTGATGTCTAGCGAGAGCATGACGGGCAACTTTTTTTCAATGTTGTTTCTCCCGATCGTCCAGCGCCATCAGGCGCCTGATGCAAGCGGAGCACACCGAAGCCGATTCTCCCGATATCAGCGGCCCGGCCTCGGCGGCGGCGCGCCCGCAAAAAGAGCACTTCTCAACGGCGCCGGGATTTTTACCGAGCTCGGCGAGCATTTGTTCGGCTTTTTCGATCCAGGCGTCGGCCGGCGCGAGTTCCCGAAGCGAGGAGAGCACACGTGCCAAGACGCCCGGGCGCGAGGACTGGGCCGCAAGCCAGCTGGCGGTCTTGAGGTTCTGGACGGCCTCCTGCTTGCAATCCATTGCCCGCGCCGCCAGGCCGAGCTGCTCGTAGACCTCGACGGATTGTCCCGGAAGCCTGAGGGCGCGCCGCAATACCAAAAAGGCCAGCATCGGGCGCCGCTCGCTGTTGAGATTACGGGCTACGCAGAGGAAGGACTCCCGTGCGGCATCGAATAGGTCTTCCCGGGCCAGGTGCTCCGCCTTATCGATCAGGCCGGCCAGCGCGTAGCGAACCGCCTTGCTCAGGCCGAACAGCTTGTCGGCCACGTAGTCGAGCCTGAGCCCGCCGGACGCCCCCAGGAAACTCCCGGACATCAGGCAAGTCGGGCAGATGCGGCCCACACCAGGCAGGACCACCTCTTCGGCGGCGGCGCCTCCGCAAACGCTGCACCTGTTGTCGCCGGGAGTGTCCATGCCCGGAAAACCGCCATTCAGGGCGAGCGCTCGCCCAATAATCTTTCGATGATTTGCATGAGTTCGCTGACCCGACCCCCCTTGCTGAGCACGGCATCCGCATTTTGTTGTTCGCCGAGGGATGCGAGCTTATTGTCGTCGATGCCCGAGTAGAAGACGATTTTCAATCCGGGCTTGAAAGCGCGTAGCGTGTCGCAGGCCCGGTCGCCGGAAAGAGAGCCCGGCAACATGATGTCGAGCACGACCAGGTCGGGGTCGAAATCCTTGAGCAGGTAGCCCGCTCCGATGGTGTTGGTCGCGGTGGCCACCGAGTAGCCGTTTTTCTCGAGCAGATCCTTGGTCATCTTGAGGATGAACCGATCGTCATCCACGACCAGTACATTGCCTTTATGATGCATGGCGTACTCCTGAAAAAGATCACCAGCTCCAGCTTTCGGCACCGGCCAGGTCGTTACCGATCGCCGAAAAAAGACAGGCGGGATCGCCCCGCGCTAAGCACATCTGCTCGGTGCACGAGGTGGGCATGGACAAAACCGCCTCGGCCATGCCGCCGACAGCACCTGCGAACAGGTGGCACACCGGCTGGTCGGCCTGGCCGTAAGCGGCGGCCAGCGGCGAGCCGGTCACGCGCACCACGAGTTTTTTCTCGTCCGCCTGCCAGGCGGACAGCTCGAACTTGCCCCAGCCCAGCTCCGAGGCATGCATGCAGGCGGCTTCCAGCAGTTCTCGACCGTCTCCGGCCAGGGCGGCGCGCAAGCGGCGCATGACCCCCATGGCCCAGGACGCCCCGGCCGTGTAGAGGTAATCGGGTGCGTTTGACCCAAGGCGGTCTTCTACGCCCTTCTGTATTTCCGAAAGCGTCTCCGGCCGCAAGAGCAGGTAGCGCAAGGGGCCGAGCATCAGGGCTCCTCGTTCGAGATCATAACTCAGGTTTTCGAGCCGAGCGCTCATCGAGGTTTGAGACTATCATCGGCGTCCGGGATGGTCAATCACGCGACTCATCGAACTTCTGGATTTCAACAGGCCTTACGCGTTATTTTCAGCGGATGAGATTTATTTGGGTTTTAGGACGTCATGGAAACTCCAGAGAAATGGCACAAGAAGGAGCAGTCATGAAATCGATTGGAATTTGTCTTTTAAGTTTTTTGGCATTGATGATAGGTCCCCTGTCTCTGGCGGCCGCTGGTGAATCCCAGATCTTCGGAAAAGACCGCCGGGTTGTCGAGGTAGTCATCCCGGTGGAGGCTCAGCCTTTTGACATGGCCTCGAGCCCCGACGGAAAAACCCTCTACGTGACAAACGTCTCAGCCGGAAAGCTGACGATGATCGAGGAAAACAAGGTGGTGCGCTCCGTGGCCATCGGCGCCTGGCCCACGGGCTTGGCCATGAATGCAAGCGGTGAAATTCTCTATGTGGCTCTGGGAAATGAAAACGCCCTGGCGGTGGTGGATGTGAAGAACTTGAAAGTGAAGAGGAAGATCCCGGTGGGCAAGTTTCCGATCGGTGTGGCTTTGCCCCCGGATGAGCGCTTTGTGCTGGTCACCTGCGCCTATGATGACAGCATTCACCTGGTTTCCACGGCCACCTGGGAAAGCAAGAAAGCGACAGTCGGGCATATGCCCTATTTTTCGATCCTTTCCAAGGATCAGAAGACAATCATAACTTCCAACCTTTCTTCGAACAACGTCACCGTCACTCAGTTGGAGGTCGACAAGGGACCGCTCAAGGGAGACAGCTTTCACCTGGCGCCCTTAAAGACCATAGCCGTGGGCCTCAATCCGGTGGGTTTGTCGTTGAGCATCGACGGCAAGCGACTCTATGTGGCCAACTACGGCGCAAAATCGGTGAGCGTGGTCTCGACGGACAAATGGGTGGTTGAAAAAACCATCGAAGTCGGCACCCAGCCTTATTGGATCGCCGTGCATCCCACGGACGGCTTCTTGTTGGTGAGCAACTGGGGATCTTCTTTCGTCGACGTCCTTTACCCGGACGGGAAACACACTAAGGTCCAGGTTCAGAATACGTTGACCAAGATCTACTTCTCGCGCAACGGAAAGCGGGCCTTTACTTCCAACTACACGGGCAACCAGATCTCAGTAATCGAGTGAGTTCCTTCGACAGTATAATCTCAGCATTTGTGACCGGATTCAAGACACCGTGTCTGAAATCCGGTCACACCTGAAGAACCAGCTCGCTGTGATTACGGGGAGTTGCAAGATGGCATGGATGTTGCTTTTTTGCCCCCTAAATGCCCGATGAGCACATACGGAAAGGGAGAAAAAATGGAATCGATAAATCGAAACAGAAACGTAGACAATGTACAGAAGGACGTGGTGCGTGACCGTTACCTGAGCCACGATAGTCACAGGGATGCCCAGCTGATTCACATGTATGAAAAATACGCCTCACGAATCGATCTCGGGGCTTGGGCACGGGAATCGCGCGATCTCAGCTTTATAATGCTGCGAAAGAATGTCCACGATGAACTCGGGTGCAGCATGAAAGAGGCTCATGAAATTGCCCAGCACTTGGAGGAAAACATTGGCTATGCCGTCTACCGCGCGGCGGACATGAAGATCAGGCCCGTGGTCGCCGGGGCGTTGCGGAATGCGGCAGAACGCCTGGATGGCATCGCCAACGACAAGCAAGCCTGTACGGCGCTGCTTGACAAGCTCGAAGCCGGGTTGTCTTCGGACCTGCGCGACGAGACGGCCAAGCTGCAGGCATACGGTTTGACCCGCGAGCAAGCGGCCGGTATGGCCGTTCAGCTGAAGAACTTCGGCTCCAAAAGCTCTATGCAGAAAATGCTTTCAGCACATGGTTGTGCTATGTACAAGGGCGACTCCATGCATCTTGCGGATTTCCAGGCCGCGCTGCGGCGCTCTGCCGGCGAACTGCGCGCGCTGGCCGCCGATCTGCCGCACAACCGCAGCGTTCCGGTCTTCGAGCAGTTTCCGGCGCTTACGAAAGGGCTCAGGGCGGGAATCGACAAGCACTCGTTTTTGGCCTACGTGCTCGACAACCACGAGAAGATGTATGCCCTGGAAAAAAGCGAGATGCAGAACCTGGGACGTATCAGGAGCGGCCGCCACGGCGACAAGTGGGTAAAGAGGTGCATGCTCGATCTCGGAACGGCCATCGGCGCCAAGCTCGCCATGGCCCCGGGGATAGGAACCGCCATGACAGCTATCGGCACCGCCGGCTCGCTCAAGTCGTTGATGGATGCCGACCAGCTATCCCGCAGGCCCGATGAGCTTTCGTATCTGGCCAGGGGCGTTAGCGAGCAACGCTTTCTGGAAAAGAGCCACCAGGCCGACAGCGAGCTCGGTCAAAAGATAGTGACCTCAATTCTCTATGACTCAGCCATGAGTCTTGCGGGTTCGGCAATCTGACGGGGGACGTGGCTTAAGTTCCGCGGACAGGGTGTTTCGTTTGACACACCGACTAATATACAATCATCGTAATTACGAGATGATAACCGGCTCTTTCCAGGTGGCATGCGTCCTGCAGGTATTTTCCGTATACTGTGACAGGAGAGACAGATGTCGCTACCTCTGAGAAGATGCCCTGGATTTTGGGCCGTTTTGCTCGTCCTTGTTTCTTCGGGAGTTACTCTTGCCGGCGAGATCGAGGATCAGGCCGCGAGATTCGAACCGGCCTTTGTAGACGGCGAGCCCGCAACTGTTGTTTCCGACTGGTATCTGCCATTCGACACGAGTGATCGCAAGTCGCTTTCGACCATTCGCCTGGTGAGCCCATTTGGCGCCAAGCGCCTGAGCTACAAACGCGGCCACATTCACACTGCTACCGACATAGCGCCGCGGCGGCACCGGCGCGCCGAGATCGTCAAGGTCTTTCCGGTTGCCCCCGGAGTTGTGTGCTCGATTCACCTGGCTGCCCCGCACACCACCGTGGTTGTGAAACACCGCCTCCCGGACGGCACGCTCCTGTTCACTTCTTACAAACACCTGGCCGAGGTCTTCGTCGAACCCGGTCGCCAAGTGAATTTCGAAACGCCGCTCGGTCGTCTTTTTACCCGCACAGAAGCCCGCAAGCTTGGCGGCAACTACGACCACCTGCATCTAGAGATCCGTATACTCTTCGACGACTACGGCACTGCCTCGTGGCTGACGATGACCCGGGCCGATCTCGCAAAGCGATTTCTCGACCCGATCAAGCTTCTCAGGGCGCGGCTGCACCCGCCTCGCGGCCTGGGCGCGAAGACGGCGCAAAGATTTGTCGCGGCGGCGCGCGAGCTTCTTGGCGTCAACTACGATTTCGGCGGCCGGCTGCGCGCTTGTGCAGAGGGAATCGACTGCCAGGGCCTGGTTTTCTACGCGGCCGAGCGCATCGGCCGCTGCGGCTGGAAGTCTTTTTCCACCTTGCCGACGGTTTCTGTGGCCATGGCGGAGTTAGGCGTGCGCGTGCCCGGAATGGATCCCGTCGCTACCGAAAATCTCGATGTCTCCCGCCTGCTCCCCGGTGACGTGATCATGGAGGTGGACCCGATCGAGAACGAGGCCGAGCCGTCAATCGGCTCGCTGAACGCAGAGCCCGTCTGGGTATGGCACGTAGGCGTCTACAGCGGCGAAGGCTTGTGGATCAACGCCAACGCCTTCGAGGGTCGCGTCGTCGAGCAGAGCCTGCGCGATTATCTCCTGGACCACGCCGTAGGAGGAATCTTCGTCACCCGCATGAGCCGCGGACCAACCCCCGCCCACTGCAGGCGCAACCGCCGCATGCGCCTGGTACAGTGCCCGCCCGTAACGGATGATGGCTTTTGACTCCGTGTCTGATTTTTCGGTATAGGTAAGTCAAGTCGGTTTCGCCTATTGGCGAATGCGCACTCGAAGTAGTGAAGACCACGAACCAACAGACAGAGGAGATATGCCATGAGATCTTTTCTATCAACAATCGTTGTGCTTTCTCTTGCACTTGCGGGCTGGACCGCGGGGCAGGCCCGAGCGGGCGGTACTAATCCGATCTACGACGAGCAGATCGCTCCTAAGAAACGGGTGACCTCCGGAGAGAAGAACACCGGCAGGAACTGCATGGATTGGTTGTTTCGCAACACCTGTCCGGAGATCATGAAGAACAAGGCAAGTCCCGAGAACGTAAAGGAATCGGCCTATCAGGTCTTGATTTCGAAACTGCGCGAATCCCGGCACCTTTATCCCGGTGCGCTGGAGGAGTTGAAGACCAAGAAGTACTTCAAGGGCCTGCTCGATCGAGTGAAGGCGGCGAGCGCCGAGGAGTACCTGAAGCAATGCACACAGGTCGCTCACGAGTATGCGACCGGCAAGAACGCCAAGGACAAGCCACTCTCCGACGTGTGCCTGGGAGAAAGATATCCAGTGTGGATCAACTTGAACCTGATCGAGAAATACTACGGGGACTGGAAGAAGTGGAAGGAGTCCGGCAAGGGAAGAAAACCGCTTGTTTTCAGGTCCAGGCAGTGCCTGGAGTGGGCTCGGCGCGCCATGAACATCAACGCCCTGAATGCCCACGACGAGGGCCTCGACCTGAAGGCCTGGGCGGGAACCCCCGACGAGACCACCTTCCGCAAGCAGTTGGTTCCGTCTGCGGTCGGAAAGCGATGCGACACGAACGACGAATTCAAGGACGCCTTCAAGGAGATCAATCCCGGAAAAAAGGACTCAGTTTTTTCACAACGGAAGGCGGAGGTCGTGGAGATGGAGAAGGACGCGGGGGTCGAGTACCTCGGCGTGCGGGTCTGGTACACCGGCAGGAAGAATAAGCTGACAGACAGCCGGAACAAGATCCTGTATCGCCTGATCAAAAGTGCCACGCTGCGCGGCGGTAAGAAGCTGAAAGCGGGAACGCTGCTGGAGAACGAATCGGATAAGTTCTAGCACCCGGGACGACGGGGGGTTTAACATTTTTACTTTTTCGCCTGGTGGTTCGAAAGAAGAAAGTTGAAACCGTCCCCCAGTTTCCGGGCCTTGCGGTAGGAGGCTGAAATGTTCAAATTGACAAGACCCGGGATCTTTGCTCAGCGAAAGACAAGGGTGGGAGATTATCGGACCGTTCGGAGTGTCGTGCCGGCGGCTGTCTGGTTGTTTCTACTGGCGAGTGTTTTACCGGCCTGCTCCTCGGGCGAGAGTGGTAAAAGCTGCGTCTACGATGCTGACTGTCCCGGAAGCTTGTATTGTGTAGATGGGCAATGCGTCGCCTATACAAAGAATTGTCCGGACAAAGAATGTGACGAGGGTTTTGTCTGCCTCGAAAATACATGCATCGAGTTGGTCTGCATGGATGTGAGCTGTCCCGAGGGTGAAGTCTGCGCCAGGGGGAACTGCTACCCAAGGGATTGCGCCTGGAGGAATTGCCCCGGACAAGGAGAGGTCTGCATCGAAGAGGAGTGTCTGCAGCCGAGTTGTATCGGTGTCGAGTGTCCTTCCGGAGAGCGCTGCGCGAGCGGGCATTGCTACCCTGTCGACTGTGACACGAAGGAGTGTCCTGGATACGGGGAGGTTTGCGTGGAGGACGATTGCGTCCAGCAAAGCTGCGTCGGCGTGGAATGTCCTGAGGGACAGCGCTGTGCTAGCGGGGAATGCTTCTTGATGCAGTGCGGGGAGCAGGTTTGTGCCGAAAACGAGGTCTGCTACCAGGACCGATGTACGGGCTGGAATTGCGTTGGAGTGGAGTGCCCTTCCGGACATTTCTGCCTGGATGGAGAGTGTGTATTGTTGGAATGCCCGGTAGAGTGCGGCCTGGATAACCAGTGCGAGGAAGCGACTTGCAACGGATTTGTTTTTACCTGCCTGTACGAGTCGCTCACCGGAGAGCCCGCCTGGAGCGATGGCGGAGACACCTGCTTTGATGGAGATCCGTGCACGGAGAACGACTCATGTATTCTGGGAGCTTGCTCGGGCACGCAGATCGTCTGCGAGACCCCGCCGGAGAACCATTGTGACGGCAATTCCATAGTCGAATATGACTGTCATGGCACTTGCCAGGCGGGAGACTGCAACTACACCGATAGCACTACTGATTGTCCAGCAGGTTCGACCTGTGAAAACGACCAATTTGCCGCTTGCGTGCCTGACGGTGCCATCGTCATCAGCGTATATGCCGATCAGCCGAACGGACTAAAGGTGGAACGTATCTGGGATCGGATGAACGTCTTCCAGATCAACGACGCTCTGCCCAACAACCCCCTGTTCAAACCCGAGGATTCATTCTACTCAGAAGTGATACTGGGAGTGGCAACCGGCGGGAAAACCGAAATTTGTAGCGTAGAACAAATCGAGGGAAATGATCACAAAGGCGGATGCCGAGACTTTTACAAGTTCGAGACGACTTTTTCCGATGATTTTTCCGAGTATCCGCCCCTTGATCTCGATGAGCGTTGGTACCAATTGCCCGACAATCCCGACCCTGCTGTTGTGGAAGACGGTAAACTGGTGGTCAAGCGCAATGCGGTAATCTCAAATGAGACAGTCGAGGCCAACTACCGCATACAAGCCAGTATGAGTACTCCTATTGCCGGGCCGGATTCTCTCCAGGTAGGCTGGCTGATGTTCCACCACGTAAATGCAGCCAACTCCTATGGAGTCAGCCTGGACAAAGACAACAAATTGCGGCTTGGAAGTTTGGAAGGAGGAACTTTATCCGATGACCTTGTTGTCATACAAACCGAGCTTGATTATTCTGCGGACAATTTATTCGAGATATTGGTTTACGACGATACGATCCGGGTAACAGTAAGCGGCAAGGTTGATAATCTCACCAAATTCTGGGCTTTCGAATATAAACCAGTAGGCGGACTGGCGACAGGCGAAGTGAAATTCGGCATCTGGGCAAACGGTCCACCGCCACCGGACCCCCCACTCGATATTCGTGTTGACAACATTGTTTTCTCGGATCCGACTCAGGGTTGCGAGATATACCACGAGGATGCAAGTGGCGTACCCTACTACGATCTATTTCCCGATGAATGCCTGTTTTCGGCTCTGGACTATGTCCTCAGCCTTGGGCTCAGACCAGTCATTAATATCGGTCAGACTCCTGGCGAGCTCTCCGCCCAGCCGGTGACTGATTCGGTCTTCGAGGTTAATACGGGAACTCCAAAAAACTACACCAAGTACTACAATTATATGTTGGCGTTATTCGGCTATCTTCTGACCGAGTACGCCGCCTATGGTGTCGAGGATTGGATTTTCCGCTTATCCTTTGAGCCTGACAATCCCCACGCCTGGAATGCAGGCTTTGAGAAGTACAGAGAGTTGTACGACCACACGATGGCCGCCATGCATGACGCAGGTTTCTCAAATCCCATTCTATACCCCGGCAACCTCGAATACCCTCTCGAAGAAATGCTGCCCGCAGGAGGACTATCAGGCGATCTCTGGGATGCCGAGAACACCAAAGATTTGAAGAACTGGATTCCCTGGACAGAGGAACTGGCCAAGTGGCTGGCATCTGAACAAGTGCGCCAGACGCTTTTCTCTGACGATTTCAGTGATGGAACCTGGACTGACAAATGGTTTTTCTATCAGTACATCGATCCCGATCTTTCTACGGTAACACCATCCGGAAAATTCCGTATTGTTCTCAAAGATCCACATCTCCAAGGCGTGGTGTACGCCGGCGACCTCGGATGGGATGACTATCGCTATAGCGTAAAAATGAAAACCGTCACCCCTGGTGACAAAAGCTGGGAGGTAGGCTGGTTGACATTTCACAGCCAGGGATTCGATGGGGAGAATGCTCAGCTGTTTGCCGTAGCCTTGCACAACAATGCAGATGGGACGCTCCAGGTCAGTCGCAAAAAGGGCGATGCCTGGGAAGACCTGCCGGCCTGGATAAAAACTGGTCTGGACCCCAAGGAAGAACACCAGTTCGAAATTATATGCCACGCCTACGATGAAGACAGCTATGGAAACACAATCACCATATCGATCGACGGGGTGACCTACTTTCGCTACAGGTGGATAGCCCAAGCCGACGATATCACCAGCGGTAAGGTTGGAGTCATGGCCAGTAATTCAACGGTTGAAATCGACGATGTGGTTGTCAAGACCCTAGATGCGACTCACAGCCAGACCTTACCACGCTACCGCGGACGCTTTCACTTCTCTCTGTACGAGGGTGTTCAGCTGCAAACGAAAGATCCGAGGATGTTGAGGGGCTTTGTTGCCGGCATCAGAGAAAAAATCGAGCCCTACATGCCGAAGGCCATACTCAGCATCGATGAATACGGCGGACCGCCTGCTACAGAGCCTGATCGCAAAGCAGCTTGGCACGCTGCCATGTTCACCATTGCAAACGAGAGAGATGTGCGCTTGGAACGTTTTGGGCGCTGGTATGAAGCACCAGTCACGGCCACCATGCACACCATCCAGGCATGTGCCGAGATGTACGCTGCCGACATCCTTGAGGTAGAGATAAACGCTGGACAACCCTATGTAAACGCGCTGGCCGCCAGAGACTCGGAAGATGACATCCATATCCTGATATTCAATTACGACGACGGCACCCAACCCAACCTGCCCACTAGCACTGTCCAGGTCCACGGCTTGGAGGCCTGCCGGAATTACAGCCTGACGGGTACTTATCTCAACCAAAACTCGATAGAACACCCGCAACTTGTTGCGTCCCTGTCGAGTGACTCAAATGGCAGGCTATCAATACACCAAATAGACATATTACACGAAATAGACCCATTGTTGCCCCCCAATAACATAATCTACATCAAATTGACGCCGCAGTGAAGCCCGTGCACATAATACTATCCCTCCCTTCATTTCCATTTCCCTTCCCAGGACACAGTCTCTGGATCAGAAAAATCCATGTGCCGGTCGGGGGAGCCGTGATAGAAACGAAAATACGGAGGTGGAGTGGATAACGGGTCGCTGCAGATTTTCTTTCTGGGTTCGGGTTCGTCCGGAAACTCGACGGTTGTTCGCAGCGGGGCCACCACCGTCCTGCTCGATTGCGGATTCGGAGTAGGCGAACTCGGACGGCGCCTTCAGGGCGCGGGGGTCGACCCGGCAGACATCGACGCGGTGCTTGTCACCCACGAACACCGTGACCACGTTGCCGGACTGCCCCTGTTCAGCCGCTGTGCGGGTCTGCCGGTATACCTCACCGGACGCACCCGCAGCGCGGTTCGGTTCGGGGCCCGGGCACTCACCCGTCCGGTGCAGGTGGAACCCGGTCGTACGTTCAGTGTCGGCCGGATGGAAATCCTGCCCTTTGTAACCGCCCACGATGCAGGCGAACCCGCGGGCTACGTGTTCCGGTTTGAAGACGGCCGCCGTTTCGGGGTCGCCACTGATCTCGGCCACGCTAACCCGGAGGCGGTCGCCGCGCTCGAAGGGTGCGATTTGATCGGCTTGGAGGCCAACCACGATCCAGACATGCTGGCCGACGGCCCCTACCCCTGGTATCTGAAAAAGCGCATCAGCGGAGACAGCGGCCACCTTTCCAATCCGGCGGCCGCGGATTTGCTCGAACGGATCGTCTCTTCACGGCTCACCCATCTGTTCGCCATGCACCTTTCCCAGACCAACAACCGTCCGGCGCTTGCCGTCGGCGCCCTGTCTTCCCGGCTCGCACAGCTTGGCCTGAAGGTGCCGGTGACCGCGGTGGCCCAGAACGGTCTGCTGCGCTACCCTAAGAATCGTCAGATGAAATTGTTCTAGTTCTTGCGGCCGGAGGTTGCCATGAAACGGATCTTGCAAAAGGGGTCTAACCCCTTTCTTTTCTATAGAAATCCGCGATGCTACTGTCGATCGACTTTTTAGACAGGACGGGTAAGGAATAATCATTAACCGTAAGCAAGCATTGCTTTATTTTCCGTGGCTTGAGTTCAGGCGAATCGTGCTCGGCGTGAAGCACAGCGCCGAAGCAGACATCACTGACAACTGCAACCTGCACTGCAGGCATTGCTATCATTTCTATGGAAGGGACAAGCTTGTTAAACATGATCAACCGCTTGATGTCTGGGAAAAGAGATTTGGGCAGCTTTACGCAGAAGGGGTAAGGTTTATTCTCCTGGTTGGCGGTGAGCCTGCCCTCCGGATTGATATATTAATGTTGGCGCACAGGATCTTTCCTTTTATTTTTGTGATTACAAACGGAACCATAAAAATTCCAAGGGAGTTCAAGCACAGGTTGTTTGTATCAATTGATGGTTCGCGCAAAACAAACGACAAAATTCGCGGGCAAGGTGTGTATGACGAGGTGTTGAAAAACTATACCGCTGATGATCGAGTAGTCGTCAATATGGTTCTGGCCGAGCAAACCTACAAAGAACTCGAGCATGTGGTTCGGCTTGCCAGAGATTCCGGTTTTACAGGAGTTGTGTGTAACATCTACACGCCCAGGAACGATGGCTACAACCCTTGGGAACTTGGTAGCGATGTTCGCCAGGCGATAATCCGGGAATTGATTCGTGTCAAACAGCTCTTTCCAGGAGATCTATTGGTCAGTGAGACCATGATTAAATGGTACTCAGTTGCCGACCACCGCGGCCCGTGTTACTGGGGAGATCAGGCTCTCCACTATGATGTTTCCTGGAACAAGAGAAGATGCTTTGCGCTAAATGCAGACTGCGCGAATTGTGGATGCCTGGCCGGAGCCACCCAAAGCCCACTCGTGATGATTCATCAACTTCGGGAGATACGTTCGATCCTATATGAAGTCTGACCAGAACGGTCTGCTGCGCCGCCCTAAGAGTCGCCAGATGAAATTGTTCTAGTTCTTACGGCCGGAGGTTGCCATGAAACGGATCTTGACCATGCCGGTTTTTGCGGCGCTGTTATTTCTCTCGCAGCCGTCTGTGGCGGAGGCTTGGCCGTGTCCGCGGGCGGCCGGGCTTTCGATTCCACTGCCCAAGTCTGCGATCGTGAAAGCCTGCCTGGGTGATCTCGACGGCGACGGGCAGGACGAGGTCGTGGTGGCTGTTGTGCGGGCGACCGGGAAAGACGGGACCTTCCGGCCGCGACTCTTTGTATACTCGGTGCGCTCGGGAGTTCTCGAATCGAAGTTCTGCGGCACCGAAGGCAAGGGCAGGCTTGTCGACTTCGGCCTTGCGGATCTCGACCGGGACAAACACCTGGAGGTGTTGGCGCGAGAGCGCTCGGACGACGGGGAGGAGATGCGCGTCTACAGGTGGGAGGGGTACGGCCTGGTGGAAAACAAGAAGCTGGCATCGCGGGCGCCCGCGTACGAGTTGGAGCATGCGGTTGTTGAAAGGCCCGATTTTTCGAGCGAGGTGAAAATCCCGCCCTTGTTGAAGGAACTTTCTCTTTCCTTCGAGCGCGCGCCCGGCAAGATCCGCAGGGTTCGGCTGAAGAAGGATCTTTCCAACGCGGCCAACCGGCGCAAGTTCCGCTGGCTGCCGCGGCGCGCCCGCAGGAGCCTTGTGCGCGACGGTTTCGTGGTTCTGCGCCCGGGCGAACCGCCGCCGGAGTTCCATAGCCTGTATATCGAGAATCAGTATCTGGGACTGCCGTCCCTGGTGACCTCGGACGCCGCGCTGCACCTGACTCACCTTCTTTTCGATCACGCAGTTTCCGAAATCGAGCAGCAGGTGCTCGCACCGGCGCTCGCCCGGCTGGCGGTCTCACTGCGAACAAAAGCCGGCCTGCTGGCCGGCAAGCTGCCCAAAGAATTGGCGCCCGCGCTCGACCGCTTGCTGCTGCGATTGCAGATCGCCTGCGCCCTTTTAGAGGGCGACACCTGGGGCCTGGGCGCCGAGCGGGCCGCCCGGGTGCGGGCGGAGGTCGAGCGGATATCCAAGGCGTCCGGCGGCGCCGAGAACCCGTTGGGCATCGACTACCCGGCCTACAAGGTGCGCGGGCACTACACCCAAAGCGAGGCGCTGCGGCGCTACTTTCTGGCATACCTGTTTCTCTCCCAGGCCGGGACCACGGATCCTCTGGAGATCGAGTTGCTTGCATTCCTGGTCTTCTCCGACAAGAGAAGCAGGCGGGCTCTTGCCTGGCTGGAAGCCTTCGGGTCCGCGCTCAGCGGGCCTCCCGCTAATCGCACGCCCCTTCTTTTACGAGAGCGGATGCGGGCCTTGTTCGGCGACAAGCCCGACTTTGCCGATCTGGGGGCGGAGGGTAAGAAGATCGAGTGGAACAAGGAGGATCCGCCGGTGACACTGATCGCCCGCCGCTGGCCCGCGGACAACGCTTTGCTCACCCTGGGAGTGGACGCCGAGGAGAGGCCCTTTCCCGATCCGCTCGATTTGTTGGCCGCGCTGGGTTCCCGGCGCGCTCGGGAACTTCTGGAGCCGCAGGTCAAGAAGTGGCCCGAGTTGGACAAGCGTCTGGCCAGGGGTACACGCGAGGTGCGCGCGGGAAGCAGCGGCGACACGAAGTCCGTCGGCGGGCGCTGGCTGCTCGCCTTGCGCTGGCTGCTTTTAGATTACCCCAAAGGATATGCCTCTTTTCAGACGAGCCGAGCCTGGCCAGAGCGCATGCTGGTGTGCGCGGCCGCTTCCTGGGCGGAACTGAGACGGGACACCATTCTCTACGTTCAACCGCCGATCATGTGGGCCGAGGGCGGGGATGAGGAGTCATTGCCGCCGGCCCGGGCGGGCTACGTCGAGCCGGTTCCCGAGCTGTACAAAGAGCTTGCGGTAGTGCTTTCCAGCATGCGCGCAGCGCTTACGGCCTTTGGTGGAGAGGGCTTCGAGAAGGCCTACACACGAAGTCCCGCGCCCGTTCAGCTGCTCAGGGATGGAGAACAACTGCTCGACTTTCTGGCCCGGATGGCGCTCCGTGAGTTATCCGGGCGGGGCTTGAGCCGAGACGAGCATGAGCAGTTGAGCTATATAGGCAGCAGCTTCGAACACATTCTGGGCGGGCGCGGCAGGTTGAGACTGGATCCGGTTCCGGTGATTGCCGATGTCTACTACTTCGGTGATCCCGAAAGCGGAGAAAAGACGCCGTTACTGGTGGCCACGGGGCCGGTGGATGTAATCATCGCGGCGGTTCCCCTGGGAAGGCGAGTAATTCTCGCCCGCGGGGCGGTGTCGTCGTTCTATCATTTCATTGGCACCCAGCCCGTGAGCGACGAGGAGTGGCGAAAGAGGCTCGATTCCGGCAAGGCGACCGAGCAGCCCCCGTGGGCGCGGCCGATCAAGGTTCGCGGGCGTCACGCAAGACGCGCGGGGCACTGAATAGTCAGGGTACGATGGCCACATCCAGGTCGAAGGAGTCACCGGCGCCCGAGCCCGAAGCGTCGCGGACCACTACGACCATCATACCGTTATACGAGGCGACGTGTTCGAGCGCGGCCGGCTGGCCCGCGCTCGTTGCCGTCTGGGCGACTTGCAGACCCAACTCGGGATAGTCGGCCCGGGAATACCAGGTGGTCTGGTTGTGGAATCCAAATTCTAGCAGCCAGATCTCGGGCTGCAGATTGGCGCCGTTTGGTGTGACGGTCAGGCCGGCTTTTTCTCCGCTGGTTGCCGTGTAGCCGAAGAAGGCCAGACCGCTGTCGGTGTCCAGAGCCTGGCCGGCAGCGCCCACCGGGTTGCCCGTCGCGGGGGCGCCCATGGATGTTAGATCCTGCAGGCGCAGGGTTGTGTCGTAGGTTGCCCCGCTGATGTCGCCAGCGGGGTCCGAGATCAGCTGGAGGAAATATCCGTCCGCGGGCAGGTAAGCCAGTGGCGGATCGAGAGCCGGCAGATCCTGCGTCAGGCTGTCGAGCGCGGGACCGATGATTTTCATGTCCGCGTTCAATATTTTCAGAAGCGGATTGGTCCAGCCGGCACCATGGGTTGTCATGTCGGTTGTGACAACCATCTGCCCCGCGCTGCCGATAATATGAGTTATGCCGGAGTCGTCGCGGGTGTCTACCGGCATGTCGATAATTCCGAGGCCGGTGGACGCCACTCCGCTTTCCAGCGCCTGCGTTTCCTGGTGCACGGCATCGAGAGTGTAAGACGGCACCGCTCCGCCGGTCCAGCCCTCAAGCCACAAGTAGATCCATGTGTCCTGAGTTGTGAACATCTCGCCCCAGCGGTTCCAGGTTGCCCCCGCCGAGGCCTCTGACAGGACGTTCATCTGGTTGTCGTACAAAACCACCCGCAGGTTCTCGCTGGCGTCGGAGGGGACCGTGGCGTTGAAAAGAAAGTAATCCGCGCTTGCCAGATCCCACTTCAGCACACGCTGTTCACCCGCGGCCAGAGCGCCGCCCGTGCAGCCGCCGGCAGTGCAGTCTTCTACGTTCTCACGCACGGCGCTGATGGCGAAGTCGTCCAGCGGCCCGATGCGCAACAGGAAATCCTGGATCACCAGGTAGTCTCCGTCCAACGGTGCGGCAAAGAGAATCCCGGCGTCGACGGCGGGATTGTTGGCGTAGTTTTCCATTATCGATCCATCGGGGCCAAGCAGCATTATCAAGGGGAAGGCATCCGAGGAACTGTCGGGCACCGGTTCGCCCGCGGACGTGATACTAAGAACATCGGCCCTGGACAGATTCTTGAGGTTATAGAAGAAAAGGTGTCCGGGGCCGAAATTCCCGCTGTCGGACAGCGGCAGGTTGTCGATATCGGTAACGGTCGGCGCTCCCAGATTTTCCACGCTGAGGTAGTAGCTGAAATCGTCTCCGCCGACAGGGAAAGCGCCAGCTCCGAACAGTTCCCTGACCATGTTGTCGTAGTCGGAAACCAGGATAGTGTAGCTATCGGCCCGCGGCAAGTACACTTCACGTGCGCATTCGAGACCATTGGGATTGATTGAGTAGCGTGCGTACAGGGCGTAGCCCTGATCGTCCACCTCGGCAGACAGCACCATGAAGGCCGGCAGGGTGGCGCCTTCCGAGGTAGCCTTGATACGCAGGTAGGTGCCCGCAGGCGCCGTCACTGTAAAGGCGTCCCAATCCGCGTCGGCATATCCATCGCCGTTCAGATCGATCGGCACATCGACCACGCCGCCAAGAGAGACGCTTTCTCCCTCGGCCGGAAGGTCAAACTGGGCTGTGCCGGTCGGGTCGCTCGATTCCAATACGTCGGGTTCCGGAAGCTTCTCGGGCACGCACCGGCCGTCTTTGAAAACTGTTCCCGGCCCGCAGGCCTCTTCGTTCGGCTCGCACTTGCCCGTGGCGGCATTGAAAGTCGTGCCGGCGTCGCAGGAGGGAACTTGCACACAGGCGGTTCCGTCCCAGTACTGGTCTTGCGGGCATGGCTCGCACTCGCCGCTTACGGGGTTGAAAGTTGTCCCCGCCGCGCACTCGGGAGTGGCCACGCACTGCTGGCCGTCCCAATACTGGTTGTTCTCGCAGGCGGGCACACACTGGTTGCCCTGAAGAACCGTGCCGTCGCCGCACTCGCCGATCTCGGGTATACAACTTCCATTCTGCTCGACGGTCCCGGTACCGCAACTCGTTCCGCCGGAGCCGCAGGCAGAAAGACACAGGGAAAAGCAAGCGCACGTAAATATTGCCAAGAGCTTTTTCATGGCTGCCTCCTCGGGATCAATTGACCGCGATGTCGAGGGTGAACGATCCGCCCCCGCCGCAGGCGTCTACGCCGATGTAGTATGTACCGCCGGCCGGCACATCGTAATTGATGTGTTCCGGGCTGCTCTCATTCGAGCTGGCCACGGTGCTGCCTGCGACGTCGCTGCAGTCAGTGAACAGGTACAGAGACTCGTTGAAATCGGTGCCGTCCAGGGTGATGTCGACGTTGTCGCCGGCCAAAAGCGGCAGGCTGTAGAAAACATCGGGACCGGTGTCGAAAATGTAGCCGCTGCACACACCCTCGGTCACCGTGTCGTTGGCGCTGCGGCTGTCTCCTGTGATGCTTGCACTGCCGCCCTGCAGGCTGATCGCCTCGGCGGTAGCGCAGCTGTCGTTGGCTGGCGCCGGCGGAATGCCGATCGAGATATCGAAGTAATCGAGCAATCCCGGCTGGCCGTCGGCGTCCTGTATGAGCACCAGGCTCATGCCGTCGTAGGGCGAGTTGTAGCCGACGGTGATATCATCTCCCGTGCCGGCGGCCGTCTCGATCTTGACCACACCCAGGCGCTGCGCTTGCGGATCCGGCAGCCACAGGTAGTTGACCCAGATCCAGTCAACCGCCCCGAAGTTGAACACCCACACTTCCGCCTGCATGGTGGAAAGCGAGCGCTGGTGTATCGTGATCTCGGTCCACTGGTTCTCGTGGCCGGTGAAGGTATAAAAGTCCATGCCGGAAAGCGACTGGTATTCGAGCCCGACAGGCTGAGCGATTGTGGGCTCACCAAGATCGGTAAGATCGTATACGCGCAATCCAACGTCGTAGGTGTTGCCGCTGCAGTCCATCTGGGTATCATCCACGTAGTGCAGGTAGTGATCGTTGGTTCGCGCGTAGAAGAAAACCGGCGTGATGTTGGAGTAGGGGAAAAACAATGAACTTACATCCACCACCGGCCCGATGGGATCGGGCGCGTAATCCTCGTCGAGATCGGGGGAGAAATCCAGCTTAGCGCTGAAGACTTGTTCACGCGCAGTGTCCCAGCCGCTCTGTGGCGTGAAGTTGCTGAAAACGACCAGCTTGCCCGCCTGGCCCGAGACATGTTCTACGCCGGCAGGATAATAGGTGTAGGGAGGAAAGTCCTCGACCGTCAGGCCGCTGTAGTCGCCGTCGGGCTGGAGCAGGGCCGTATCGCGAATCGAATCCGTGACCGTGTAATCGGGCACCGGGAGGCCGTAGACCTCCCGCAGCCACAAGTAGACCCGCTGGCTGCTCTGCGCGTAGGTGCGGAAGTATCCATTGTACATGTAGTCAATGTACTGGTCGGCGCCCAGGGGGGCTCCGTCTTGGTCGAGGAAAGACGCTTTGAATACCAGGTAGTCGTCGGTCGGCGGCGGCAGGTAGACTCCGCTTGTCAACAACTGGCCGGCGTCCAGGTCCCAGGCGAGCAGTTGGCTGGTATCCGCGGGAACACTACCTTGGGAGCAATCGCTGGTGGTGCAGTTGTCCGCTTGCATGTCTTTAGCGTTGAACAGGTAGTCGCGGTTCGATCCCACTAGCAGTAGGTAGTCGAGAACCACCAGGAGATCGCCGCTCGACTGGGCTATATAGAGCACGTCCGCGGTCTCGTCGGTACGGTAGACCTCCTGGTTGACAACCAGAGTCCCCGTGGCGTCAAAAAGCATCAGCGCCTTGTAGATGTCGCTGGGCACGCCGGCTAGAGGCAGACCGGCGGAAGCCAGCGAGACGACATCGCCGCCTATCAGGCCGCTCATATTGTAGAAATGCAAGCGCCCGTCTGCGAGATCCCCCGAATCAGTCTGCGGCAGGCCGGCTATGTCCATGGGTGTCGGGGTGCCCATGTTCTCGACTGTCACGTAATAAGTAAAGTCGTCCCCGCCCACGACTATCGGTGAGTATCCGAAGGCATAGGCCATAACGTGGTAGTAGTCGGAGATCCAGATCACGTAGTTGCCGCCATAGGGCAGATAGAGTTCGCGAACTGTTTCGAGGCCGTTGGGGTTGACAGCGTAGCGCAGGTAACTTTCCAGGTCGGGGTTCGTCGATCCCAGGAAGAACGCCGGCAGGGCCGCCCCGTAGGATGTGGCGGTTATGCGCAGCCAGGTGCCGGCCGGGGCGTCAAAGGTGAAGCCGTCCCAGTCCGGATCGACGTAGCCGTCTCCGTTGATGTCTACGGGAGTATCGACCACGCCGTCCAAGGAAATCGACTGGCCCACGGCCGGTATGTCGAATTCGGCCAGTTGGTCGGGATCGCCGGTCTGGTGTACGTCCGCGGCCGGCATCTCATCTGGAACACAGACGCCGTTTTCCAGGCGGGTGCCCGGTGCGCAGACGCTGGAGTCGATCTCGCATTTGCCCGTCTGCGGATTGAAGCTGGTGCCCTGATCGCACCCGGGAACGTCGGCACAGGCCTGCCCGTCCCAGTACTCTCCGTTGCCGCAGGCCGGCACACACTGGTTCCCCTGCAGGACCGTGCCCGGCGCGCAGCTTGCCGCCGGCGCGCACTCGCTGCCGGTCCACACTTCGCCCGTTGAACACATGGGCACACAGGCGAGGCCTTCCTGCCGCGTCCCCGGCGCGCAGTCGACGATCACGGGCACGCACTTGCCCGCCTGCTCGACGGTTCCCTCGGCGCACTCCATGCCCGAATCCCCGCCGCATCCCGTGAAGGCCGGCAGGCCCATAAGAAAAAGAAGCGCAAACCTTTTCATCTTGTCCTCCTCGTGATTAGAACACCAGCATACCCATGCCCAGCAAACCCAGCATTGCCAACACCACCCGCCGGTACAAGGCGGGCGACGCCCGCGCGGAAAAACGTATTCCAAAATACAGCCCCAAAATCAGCCCCGGCAAGGCCGCGGCGAAATGTCTGAATACCTGCATGTCGGTCAGCCCGCTTATCCCGTGTACCGCGACGGTCAGGACCGATGTCGAAAGGAAAAACAGCGAGAGGGTAGCCTTGATCTGGTCGGGCTCCCAGCGCGTCAGCGATGTGTAGACGATCACCGGAGGACCTCCGGCTCCCAGGGCCGTGCTTAGCAAGCCGCTGCCGAATCCGGCAAGCGGCGCCCAGGCGGCATGCAGCCTGCGCGGGCGCACCCGGGCGAACAGCCCGAAGGCCGCGTAGGCCAGAAGCGCGATTCCCACGGCCGCCCGTAGGACGGCGGCCGGCAAGGTTCCCAGCAGCCAGGCGCCCAGGCCGATGCCCGGCAGGGCTCCCACCAACAGGGGGGCAAGCTTCCTGATGGCCAGCTTGGACCACAAGCGCAGCGACAGGCCGGCGGCGATCACCAACCCGGACAGCACTACCAGGGGCACTACGGTTTTCATCGGCAGGTAGATGGTCAATAGCGGAATGGCAAGCAATGCGCTTCCGAACCCGGTATAGCCCTGGGCGCCGGCGGCCAGCATAAAGATTAACCCGGTGAACGCATAAGCAGACATTTGTTATCGGCCTCACCATAGCTTTAAGGGCACGCGCAGACCCACGGACAAGTTTTCGGCCGAGCGGCAATTCTTGCCTGGAATCAGGTTGAGCGTGCGAAAACTGGCGTATATCTGGGCCGGCACGCCGAGGCGCAAAAGGCTTACGGTCAGGTTGAAATCCAGTATGTTCTTGTAACCCGGCCGCCAGAATTTCTCATGCTCCCAGTCCCAGAGTTCGAAGTCCGAGCGCCAATCGCTCTGCTGCAGGTGAACGAAGGTGTAGCGGACCGAGACTGAAATAATGGGCGGCAGGGATTCGGCGGCCTCGGCGCTGCCATTGGTCAGCCAACTGGCCAGGGCCGGCCCGCGGTAAGGAACGCCGGTGATCTGCAAGGCCGCCCCGCTGAAGTCGCCCGGTTTGACCTGGTAGTGCTCTCCCACGTAGGGCCTCTGGTTCAGAAGCAAGGGGTGCTTCTCGCCAGTGGCCGAGGTGAGCGTACGGGTGAAGAAGGCCTCGTAAAACACGTCCAGGCCGATGGTCAGTCGCCCGTCCAGCGTGCCTGCGAAATCTTTATCTACGGACAGGTGGAAGGCCAGATCCCCCTGGGTGTGCAGGTCCCAGAGGGTTGTGCCGATCGACATGATCTCCTCGGGGTCGGCGTGTTTGCCGGTCGGGAGCATCCCGTAGACGGACAGGGCCGCGTGCAGGCCCAGTGCCCGGATCCCGGGCATGCGGTGGGTGAAGCGATAACGCAGGCCGATGACCATGTCGGACAAAGTGCCCAGGTTTCCGACCCAGGTAGTGGGCTTTGGCTGGCCCATGCTGGCAGCCCAATCCCAGAAATCCTGCTCGCTGTATACCCTGCCGATTTGGCGCTGGTAGTCGCCCGTCTCCCATGACAGGTTCGGCGTAACCCGGGTCTTGATAATCACGGGAATTCCGAGACCCAGCGAAAGCTCGTCCAGCAGGCCGTATTGCAACTGGCTTATGAGAATGTAGTAGTTGGCCATGGGACGTGCGTGAATCACGCCCTGCTTGCCGCCGCCGGGCTCGTAGCGCACAACCGGCTCGATCAGCGGGGCCTGGTTGCCCTGGTTGTCCCAGATACTGTCGATCCACGAGACGACGAAGGCCTCGTCCAGCATGAAGGTGTCTTGTGGCAGGGTTTCGGTGAACCCCGCGCGTGCGGGCGCCGCGGCCAACAGCATGACGAGCAGTGCCGGATAAAGCCCTGCCGGTACTCTCCCGCGGCGCTTGTGAATCGTCACTGGTTGCCCCCGGCCCGGATGGCTGCCTCGAGGTCGAAGGCTTCGAAGGTAAGGTCCGTGGCCGGCACTTCCCCCATGGCCCAGTTGATGATCCTGTCGGCCGGCTGGTAGACACAGGCGTTCATCGAGTCGCGCGTGTCTACCAACTCAGGCGTGCGCAGGATGTCGACAGTTTCGTCCACGTCGATGGCGCCGGAGCGCGATGCGATCTCGTCGCCCAGGACGTAGAAGGCGCGTAACGAGCGGTAGTAGTAGCCCGACCAGAATCGCTGTGATTCGGGCTTGAATAGGCCCAGCAGGTTCAGATCGGGCATGTCGTCTTGGTCCTTCTGAAAGTGGCTGGCTACGCGCAGGTCGTCAGGGCCCACGCTGGCCCATGGGCGACCGAAGGCGTCCAGGTTCTGCGGGTCGCCCGTATCCGGAGTGTATGAGGTGAAACCGTCCTCCTGCGCCGGCGCTGGCGCACTCCCCGACTCGGGGAACTGTGAGGCCGCATCGGTCTCCACCGCCGCGAGATTTCCCTGCGCATCGGCCAGCAGGAAGTTCCAACCGTAAGTTCGCCCGGCGCGGTAGATGCTCTCGATGCCGTCGTTCACGCCGGCGCCGTGAGCCAGAATCTCGCGCCCGATGATGCCTATCGGCAGCCCGGTTGCGTACAGATGGGTGTCGGCCAGGGCCCTGGAAAGCCCCAACAGGTTGGGATTCTTGATCAGCTCGGCCAGGTGCTCGGGCTCGAAGATCGAGGCCAGCACTCCGCCCGTCAGGGGGTTGTCCAGGGAGTCGGAATAATTTACGGAATAGGTCAGACCCTGGTCGTTCATGCCCGAGAAACCCCAGGCCAGGCCGGCCCAACTCAGGAAGGCGTAGGGGCGGCCCTGGTCGGGGATGTGGACGAAGAGCACCGAGTGCTCGTGGACGATGTTCGAGTCGAGCAGGGCGAAGTGATGGGCCAGCAAGGGATTGCCGTCAGCGGTAGCGCTGCCGCGGACGGCGAAGGCCAAGGAAGGCGGCCGGGCGCTCGGGTCCCAGACCCCGCGGTTTGGGATCTGGTATGGAAACTCGTCGCTCCCCGTGCTGGCTGCGTATCCGGCGGTGGTGAACACGATGCGCTCGTCGCGCATGTAGCGGTTGTGAAACGGTTCCGGGCTGTAAATGGGCGACTGATCGCCGGCCTGAATCACCAAAGACATGAGACTTGCAGGCGCAAAACCTCCCGGCGGAGAGAAAAGCACTTCCAGCGGACCGTAGCACTGCGGGTCGACATCGGGGGGCAGATCGCCCTCAACCGGCAGCAGTCGGGTCTGGACGGCGTCGCTCGTGGCGTCGTAGACTTGGCCGTCCAGGGAAAGCCTAATGGATTCGGGATTCACACAGCCCGGGTCGGTCAGATCGAGGCAATCCTCTTTGAAACAGTTGCTGCTCAAGCGGGGCTCGATGCAGCTTTGGGCTTCCGCGGACAAGCAGTCGCGGTCGAGCAGAGCCCGGCCCCTGCAACTAGACAGAACGCATTCGTCAAGCAGGCAGCGGCGCTCGATCTCCATCTGCCCCTTGGGGAAGGCGTTGCGCGGGTCCAGGCAGGCCAGGCCGGGCAGGTTGACGTCCTTGATCACTACCCGAACGCGGGCGTCGGTCGGCACCTCGACGAAGGCGGCCTGGGCCAGGGGCCGATAGGGAGTCAGGACACCCTCATCCGGTTCGTCGGTCTGCCCGTCTCCATCGTTATCGTAGGCGTCCGAATCCACGCCCCCCTCGAACGCGAAGCTCGAGACGAAGGGATCCTGGATGCCCTGGATGAAGAGCACGATGGCCCGGAAGCCAAGCATGGTGTCGACGAAGGTATTGAGGATCAGGATCTGCTCGAACTCCATGCCTGCTCCGTCGGCGATGCCCAAAAGCTCTTGGCGGTATGACTCGGGCAGATAGTTGTCGTACAGGTACTGGCCGCTTTCGAGCAGCATGCGATACGAGAACTGGCCGTCGCGGTATTCGGGCCGGCTGTAAACCGGCAATACCGGGGCGATGTTGAGTTGCTCCCGGTTGAGAAAAGGCATGATCGAGGAGGCCAATAGCTTGGCGTAGAGAGAGCGGATGTGGGCCGAAAGTTGCCGGCCGTGCTGGAAGCCACGCTCGTAGGGGCTGCCTCTCAGGACCACGATATGCACGTTGGGGGGCCGCTCGGAGGCGCTGCAGCCCACAAGCGCGCAGAGCGCCGCGACGCTCAGCAGGATAGCCAGACAACGCTTTCTAGAATTGGTAGTCGGCATTTTGCGGATCGAAGTCCTTGTCGGTCAGATGGGCATTCAGTTCGATCTCCGGATACTCATAGGATTCGTACAGGCGACCCTGGCGGTCGAGCGTGACTATCTTGATCGGCAAGCCGGTTTTCTTGCTCATGTAGAATTCCGCCTGTGCGCCATAGTACCTGGGGATGAAAACCTTGTCTCCAGTGCCAACGTCGTCGGGATCGTCGTACTTTTTGTCACGGTTGCCTGCCAAGATCAAGTACATGTCCTGGCCGCTGCGGTGGGCAATGTCCCACAAGGTTTCATCTTCCCGGGCGGTTATGAAACTGCCCCCCTGCGGAAAAGCGGCATCGATTTTCCAGACGCCCTGGCCGAACAGTTGCCCGCCGTCGGATACGATGATTTTTCCCTCTCCGCGCTTTAGCGCCAGGCGCAAATTTCTGCCCATGAGCCTGACGGTGTTCTCTAGCCCGAAGTCGCTTATGGCATGATGGCTTCTCTTCATGGCCATCGATCCCCGCGGGTCGAGGTTTACCGTCAGATCGGGAAAAGATCCCCTGTGAACCTTCAACTCGTTGTCGTTCCATCCCTGACGGTAGATGACCTCGCGTCCCTCGAAGGGATCGATGAACCCAAGATAAACCTTGAAGGGCCGGGCGAATTTGAAGGTGTTGTACTGCCGGACGATCTTGCCATTCATGCGCTCTTTCCGGATGATCTTGCCGCGGTAGTCTTTCGTGTCCCGTAAAGTCGTCTCGGCTCGTTGCAGAAGGTCCTCAATAGAGGGCAGGCTAGCGGGCGGCGATTTTACGCCGGCAGGCTCGGCGCCGGACACCAGAGCGAATGATACAAAAACCGGCACCAGGAATATTTTTAGCTTGACATCCATGTTTTCATCGTCTAGTTATTTAACCGGGCGCCCAATTAATAATACAGACTACAAGGGCGACCGATTGAATGCAAGCATTTTTTTAATTTGTTTCGATTCAGGAGGTACCATGGGATTTACCAAGACAAAACAAGAGCTTGAAGGCTACTTCGGGCTCGGGGTGCGCAAATTCACAGGGGCCAGGATTCTGGGGGTCATGTTCGAGACCCGGGAAGAGACGGTGAAAAATCTCTTGCCGCCGCCGCTCGAGCCCCTGGACAGCCCGACCGGCATGATGTTCATCGCCAACTATCCCGAGACCAATCTTGGGCCGGGTTATCGGGAGGCGGCATTGTTTCTCGGGTGCAGCTACGAAGGCGAGCCCGGCAACTACTGTCTTTCGATGCCGATCGACAGTGAAGAGTCGCGGCTATACAACGGCCGGGACATCTTCGGCTTCCCGAAGAAGATGGCCTCGATCCATCTCGAAGAGGACGACTCGCATGTCACGGGCTGGGTCGAGCGGCGGGGGATTCGACTGGTCGAGATCGACGCCCGGCTGAGCGGCTCATTGCCGGATTTTCCCGCACCCGGCCCCAACTTCCTGTTCAAGGCCATGCCGAAAATCGATCTCAGCCCGGGCTTCGACGGCCCGGTGTTGCTATGTCGCCATCAGACCGAGATCGAAATGAAGAGCCTGCGGATCGGCACGGCCGAAGTCAAACTGCAGAAATCCGCGGCCGACCCCTGGCACGAAGTTGAAATGGTGAACGTGATAGTCGCCTATCACCTGATAAGCGATAACACCATGCAGCCGGGCAAGGTGCTGCGGGAGGTCGATCCTCAAGGCTTCATGCCCTACTACTTTAAAATGACCGATTTCTTCGGCGATTGAGAGGGGATGTCGAAATGGTCGATTTTGAGCTTACTGAAACCCAGGAGATGATCCTGGCCACCGCTCGTGAATTCGGGCAGGAGATCTTGCAACCGGCCGAGGTGCAACTCGACCGGATCTCGGACCCGGTCGAGGTGTTCGAGAGCGATCTGTTTCGCAACACCCTGGCCAAGGCATACGAACTCGGTTTTCACAAGATGTCGCTGCCGGAGGAATACGGGGGACTGCAACTCGACCCCCAGACCACGGGCATGGTCTGGGAGGAGTTGGGGCGCTGGGGGCCTGGGTTCGCGGCTTCCCTTGTCTCGATTGCCACCGTGCCCCGCCTGATTTCCTTCCTGGCTCCCGGCAACCAGGGACTGATCGATAAGTTCGTGATCCCTTTCTGCCAGGATACCAAGGCGGAACATATAAGCGGCTGGTGCAGCAGCGAGCCGGAGGTCGGCTCGGACGGAAAGAACTACCACGATCCGTCTATTCACCATTTCACCACGGCGACCAAGACCGACAACGGATACGTGATCAACGGGTCAAAGTCTGACTTCATCTCCAACGGCGGAATCGCCTCGGTCTATCTGGTCTTTGCCTGCGTCGATCCCGCGCAGGGTATCTGCGGTTCGGGCGCCTTCCTGGTCCCATCCGATCTGCCGGGTGTGACGCGCGGCAAGCCGCTCGATAAAACCGGCCTGCGCACCTTGAATCAGGCGGCGATTTACTTCGACGACGTGGAGATCCCGGAAGACTACCTGCTGTTTCCCCACGGTGACGGCTACCCCATGCTGCACAATTCAATCATCACGGTCGGCAACCTCGGGGTGGGCTATCTGGCGGTGGGCTTGATGCGGGCTGCGCTGGAAGATGCGCTCAAGCACGCCAAGGAGAGAAAACAAGGCGGCAAACTGATTATCGAACACCAACTGGTCGCCGAAAAGATGTTCAGGGCCTACACGGCCATCGAGTCCGCGCGGGCCCTGCTCTGGAAAGGCAGTTGGCTGAGCAAGACAAATTTTCCCGGCGATCTGAAAACCAGCCTGACGGCCAAGGTGTACGCCACCGATCAGGCCGTCGAGCACACCGCCGAGATGGTTCAGGTCCTGGGCGGCTACGGCATCTCGCGCGAGTACAGCGTTGAGAAATACGCCCGGGACGCAAAGCTTCTGAAGATTATGGATGGCACCAACGAGACATTGTTGCTCAAGGTCGCAGCGCTTCTCTAAGGCGTGATCTTCCTGCGAAGGGAAAGTGCCATGCAGACAACCCGAGACAGGATCCTAAAAGCCGCCGACCACCTGTTCGGCGAACTGGGCTTCGACGCAACCACCACGCGCGAGATCGCCGAACGTTCCCGGGTCAACAAGGCGCTGATCCATTATCACTTCAGGAACAAGGAAGGCCTGCTGGAAAGCTTGCTGGACAGCTACTACGAAGAACTGGCCGATACCCTCAAGGACGCCTTGCAGGCCGCGGGCTCGCTGCGTGCGAGAATGCTCATGCTGCTCGATTCCTACGTCGACTTTCTAAGCCACAATCGCAACTTCAACCGCATCGTGCAGCGTGAGGCGGCCGGCGGCAAACACATGGAGAGAATCAGCGCGCACATGGCTCCGCTGTTCCAACTGGGAATGGCCGCGGTGCAGATGGCCTATCCTTCCACGCGTTCCGGAGACATGTCCGCGACACAGCTATTGGTGAGTTTCTATGGAATGATCATCAGCTACTTCACCTTCAATAAGTTGATCGCTGAACTGACCGTAAGCGATCCGCTGTCCAACGAGAATCTGGCAGTCAGGAAACGCCACCTGGCTCGAATGGTGGACATCATGATCGAGGCCATTGAAAAACAGGAGTCGTCATGATCGACCCGGCAGCGCCTGTGAACCTTCGCATCGAACGAATTCGGCGGCGTTACCAGACGACGGTTCCATACATCTCCGTCGAGCGAGCCAGGTACTATACCGAAAGCTGGGCCGCGACCGCCGGGCAAGACCTGTCCGCACAGCTGCGCGTCGCCCTGGCGATGAAGAACGTCTATGAGAAGATGAATCACCATGTCGATGCCGACGATCGCATCGCCGGCTGCTGGACCGAGAGCTTCTTCGGCATCCCGATCGACATCGAGCGGGGCGTCTTCAACCAGGTGCTGCAGTCTGAGCTGACCAAAAAATCGATGCTCACCCACCGCGCGCGTTCGTTCGGAAAGGCCATGGGTTACCTGATTCATAAACGAGCGCTTGGAGATTTTGTAAAAAGCCAGCTGGCCGCCAGGGCCGCGGGCGAAGTCCCGCTGGACATGGGATTCAAGACGATGTCCGAGCGGGAGATAAACGCCTATCAGATCGCCCCGGATGACCTGCGCGAACTGAAAAGGGATCTGCTTCCCCGCTGGAAGAATAAAACGCTGGTCGATGCCATCGAACAAGAGCTTGTCGACTCGCATCTATACTCGCGGGACATGCACGATTTCGTGGTGGCCCTGCCCGGCAACACCTCCCGTCAGGTGATGATGCTGTCCACCTGCGCAACGATCGCCAGCATCCAGGGACACGTGATCCTGGACTATGAAAACGTGCTTAAAAAGGGTCTTACAAAAATGCTGGACGAGGTGCGGGCCAGGCTCGGGCAGACGGAGCGCCTGGATGGGTCGCAACGGGATTTCCTGACATCGCTGGAGATTGCGCTGGAGGGTGTGATGATCTTCGCCCGCCGTCTGAGCGCGGAAATCGATCGGCGCATGCGAAAAGAAGACAATCCCGCGACACGCGAGATCCTCGCACACATGCTCGAACGTTGCCGGCGGGTGCCGTTCGAATCCGCCGGGAGCTTCGCCGAGGCCATCCAGTCCATCTGGACGATCAAAACCGCCGTCGAGCTGGCCCACCCGGTGAACCTGCATTGCTTCGGCCGTCTCGATCAGATCCTCTATCCCTTCTACCGAAGCGACATCGAGTCGGGCCGCATCGACGAGGCGCAAGCCTTGGAGCTTACCGAGGAACTGCTGCTGAAGATCATGTCGCAAAACATCCGGCCCGAGTCGGGACTTCTGGGCAACTTTTACCATCGCTTCCTGGGGTCTTCCCCGGTCACGGTCGGCGGCTTGACTCCTGACGGCAAAGACGGCACCAATGAGCTGACCTCGCTGTTTCTCCTGGCCGCGCACAGATCGAAGGCCATCACCAATATGTCGGTCAGGATCAGCCGCTCGACCCCGGACGACGTCCTGCGCGATCTGGCCGAATATCTGGGGGGGGGCACTTCAAGCTATTCGTTGTACAATGACGAGATCAACATCGCGGCCATGCGCAAGAGGGGTTTTTCAGAGGCCGATGCCCGCGACTACGCGATCATGGGCTGCGTGGAAGCAACCTGTCCCGGAAAGACCGGCGGCATGAGCGCCAACGCGCTGCTGTTGACCCGGATGCTGGACATGACTTTGAGAAACGGCGACTCGAAAACCATGGCCGGCACTATCTATAACGACGGGCTGCAGACCGGCCGGGCACAGGAGTTTGAAAGCTTCGAAGAACTGCTTGAGGCCTTTTTACGCCAGGGCAAACATTTCATCGGAAAGATTGTCAGCGCTTCCAACATTCGCGATCGGGTTACCGCCGAGCACCTGCCGGCCCCGTACATCTCGGCCTTCATGGACGGATGCCTGGAGTCAGGCAAGGACGTCACCCGCGGGGGCGCGCGCTACGATCTCTCGGGCATCTCGATGATCAATTCGATCGCCAATCTGGTCGACTCGCTTTACGTTATCAAGAAGCTTGTTTTCGAACAGAAAAAGTTCAGCCTCGTGGAACTTCTGCGGGCGGTGGATAACAATTTTTCCGATCGGCGCGATATCCTGCGTGAGGTCAAGAAGCTTGCCGGCAAGTGGGGAAACGGGAACCCCGAGTGCGATCAATTAGCCGCCCGGGTGACCAAGGCTCTCTTCGAGGAAACCTACCGTTACAAGTCTTACAAGGGCGGTCCCTTCGTGGTCTACGTGATCAGCATGATCACCCATACGCTCGACGGGCGGCTGTCGATCGCCAGTCCGGACGGCCGCCGGGCCGCCAGACCGTTCGCCGCCAGCTGCAACCCCGCCAACGTTGAGCGCTCGGGTGTTACCGCGGCCCTGCGTTCGATAGCGGCCCTGCCGTACGAAGACGTCATGGGTTGCGCCGTCAATATGAAATTTCATCCGACGGCAATCGGAAACAACCGGGAGACCAGGGACAAGTGGGCTTCTTTAATCAAGACATATTTTCGACTGGGCGGCTCGCAACTGCAGCCGACTTGTGTTTCGGCCCAAACACTGCGGGATGCCCGCCAGAACCCCGATCGTTACCGTGATCTGATCGTCAAGGTCGGCGGTTACAGCACCTACTTTGCGGATCTGGGACGCGAGATACAGCAGGAAATCATCGAACGTACCGAGCACCACTGAAGAGCAAATGCCATGACGGGTATCATTTTCGACGTACAGAGCTACGCAATCCACGACGGCCCCGGAATCCGCACTTGCGTGTATTTCAAGGGCTGTCCGTTACATTGCAGCTGGTGTCACAACCCCGAATCGCAGTGGGCCGGACCCGAGTTGCTCTACTGGGAGGATCGCTGCGGCCATTGCGGAGATTGCGTGCCGGCCTGTCCGAACGGCGCCCGCTCGCGGGACGCTGAGACGATTATCCACGATGCCGCGATTTGCACGGCTTGCGGGAAATGCGCGGATGCCTGTCCGAACGAGGCCCTCGAGATAGCCGGTTACGAGATCGATGCTACGGAATTGGCGCACACAATAGAGCGGGACAGGGCCTTTTTCGATGACTCGGGAGGAGGGGTGACCTTCACCGGCGGGGAGCCCACCCGTCAAGCCGAGTTTCTCCTGGAGATGCTAGGCAGGATGAAAGATCTTGGCATCCACACGGCGGTCGAGACCTGCGGGTTGTTTGCGGAAGATTTGATCGGGAAGCTCTCAGGGCTTGTGGATCTGTTTCTGTTCGACATCAAGCATATTTCCGCCGAGCGGCATCTGCGGGCTACCGGCGCCTCGAACACGGGAATTCTTTCGAACTATAGAAAGGTTCTGGCCATGGTCGGCGATGCCCGCCTGATTCCCCGCATCCCGCTGGTGCCCGGATTCAACTGCGACCCGGATTCGATCGGGAAGTTTGTCGATTTTTTCAGAAGCACCGGCAGGCACGGCCAGATCGAGCTGATGCCCTTTCACGGCTGGGCTGTGGACAAGTACCGCAGAATGGGCCGCGATTATCCGCATCTCGCAAGCTCGACACTCTCGGAGCAGGCGCTTTCCAGGATTCGTTCTGATTTTTCAAATAGCGGGCTGACAACGGTTCAGAATTAGGCCGGGATGGGATTGAAATGAAAAACTCCGGACAAAAGGTACTGGTGATTGGCGCCGACGGCCTGCTGGGCAGTCACCTGGTGAGAAAACTCATCGCCCAGGATTACGCCGTGCGGGTCTTCATCCAGCCGCGGAGCACGTCCCCGACCCTTGATGGCTTGCCTGTCGAGCGCCTGGAGGGAGATCTTCTGTCCGCGAATGGAGAACTCGCCGCAGCCATGCGGGATTGCCGCTTCGTGTTTCACTTGGCCGCCATCACCGATCTGTGGGCGCCGCCCGAGTTGGTGTGGAAGGTCAACCTGGAGGGAACCAGAAAGGTGATCGATGCCTGCCTTACAAATCGCGTCCAGAGACTGGTTTTCACCGGCTCGGCAAGCTCCTATTGCTTCGGCTCGCGGGATAATCCGGGAAACGAGAGCGGTCCGTTCCCCGGGCAGTACAAGGGCATCGCCTACATGGAGTCGAAATACCAGGCCGTCAAACTGGTGCAGGCGGCCGTTGCCAAGCGCGGGTTGGATGCGGTCACCGTAGCCCCGACATTCATGCTGGGCGCCTATGATTGGCGACCGAGTTCCGGCGAGCTGATTCGCCAGTTCATCGGGCGCAGGATGCGTTTCACTTCTCCGGGCGGGCGCAATTTTGCCTATGCGCCCGACGTGGCAGGCGCCATGCTGGCGGCGCTGCAAAAGGGGAAGAAAGGACAGGCTTACATTGCCGGAGGACATAACTGTAGCTACCTGGATTTCTTCTCGCGGGTCGCGCGCATCGCCGGAGGCCTGCCCGCACCGAGCATAGTTCTCCCTCCTGCGGCAATTATCGCCGCCGGGGCCGCGGGCTCTTTGTACGGAAAAGTATTTTCACACCAACCGCGCCTGAACCTGACGACGGCCAAACTTTCGCTTTGCGGCACCTATTACAGCTCTAAAAAAGCGCAAGATGAACTAGGAATGGAGCAGACTTCTCTGGAGCAGGCTATCGCGGAAAGCATCGCCAGCCTGCGCGAATTCGGACACATAATCTGAGGAAACCATGGACAAGTTCAAAGATAAAGTAGCCTTGATAAGCGGCGCTAGCCGGGGCGTCGGGTATGCCATCGCCGCCAGGCTGGTTGGCGCAGGGGCCAAGGTGGTCATCAGCGCCAGGGGCCGGGAGCGCCTCGAAGACTCCGGGGCAAAGTTGCGCCGGGACGGCGGGGAGGTGGTGAGCGTCGCGGGAGACATCGGTCGATTGGAGGACGCTCAAAGCATGGTCGATGCCGCCATCCTCAATTTCGGTCGCCTGGATATTTTGGTGAATAACGCCGGCGTCTCCATGCGCGGGAACTTCGCAGATCTCTCGGACGAGGTCTGCTCGAGGGTGATAGCCACCAACCTGACAGGCAGCATCAACCTGTCGCGCCTGGCAATCAAGCACATCATCGCGACGCGCGGCAGCCTTTCATTTATCTCCAGCATCGCCGGTCTGTTCGGTTTGCCGGGCGCCTCTATCTATTGCGCCAGCAAGATGGCCTTGACCGGCCTCAGTGAATCGCTGCGGCTCGAATTGATCCCCAAGGGAGTTCACGTCGGCGTGGCCTACCTGGGCTTCACCGAGCATGACTCGGAGAAGAGAATTCTGGCGGCCGATGGAAGCCTGGTTCCGCCGGATCGCCCGGCCCACAATTCGCAAGCTCAGGCTGCCAAACATGTCGTCTCTATGATTGCCCGCCGGAAAAAACAGGTGGTCATGAGCCCGGTCGGAAACCTGGGGCGGTTTGCCCATCGTCTCTCGCCGCGATTGGTGGAGCAAGCGGTTCTCTGGGCCCAGGCCAGGCGTATCGGACTGTTCAAGCGTTTCCAGTAGGCACGTGCAGCGGCAAGGTTCATGAACCACGCGTTCATAATCGGAGTTCTGTTCGGCATCTTGGCGGCCTTGATGCTGAACATCGGCAAGGGCATCCAGAAGCAGAAGGTTCACGTGTTTCTCAAAGGGCGCCGCATGCTCGCCAAGGGAAACCGCGCCGATTTGGGCATCTGGATCCTGGGGTTGTCGCTCACCGCCGCCGCGGCCTTGCCGTACTCGCTTGGCCTGGTATATTCCAAATCGCCGTCGACCATCTCGGCGATGACCGGTGTGGGACTTATCGGCCTGCTGGCCTACGCCCTGTGGGTGATCGGCGAGAAAATCAGGATACAGGACGGGCTGGGCATCGGACTGGTGATTATCGGCACCTCCCTGCTGGCTTATTCCGGAGCCGGCGACGATCATCCCGCCAGGCATTTTGCGAATATTTCACTGGCCGTCACCGTCGGGGTCATGCTCGTGGTTGCTGCGGGCGGCTGCATCTTGGCCTGGCGATCGAGAAAGCTCCACGGCGTTACCTTCGGTTTGAGTGCGGGTTTGTGCATCGGTGTGGCTATATTTCTGGCCGATGCCGGTCTGGTTCGGTCCGGCGGCAGCCTCTCCGGCCTGCTGGACACACCCTATCCCCTGCTTGCGCTCGCGTTCGCCGTCGCGGCGGTGATCAGCACCCAGCTTGGATTCCTGCGCGGCAGGGCCCTCGAAGTTGTTCCCGCCGTCAACGCGGCAACTATCTTGACGCCGATGGTTCTGGAGATCGTCGTCTATGGGGTCTGTCCTTCTGTGTTCAAACTGGTGCTGATTGCCGTAATCCTGGCCGGCGTGTTTCTGTTGTCCGGCGGCACGCTGAGCAAGGTCGGCGCGTAGGCGAATTGTGGTTTGACGATTTACGGGTGGCGTGCTTGTCTTGTCGTATGGGCTTTTTTTCGGGCAGACTGGCCGGGCGCGGGCACGTGCCTACGAAGATCATGGGACGAGCGGCGCTACTGTTGGTTGCGTCGTTTTACGCCTGTGGCGGATCGGGGTCGGGTACTGACGGCGGGCAGCCGGCTATAAACGGCTGGATTCTACTAAACCGCGATCATGATTCGCTTACACGCTCGATCGAAGCGGCCAAGCGCTTCGGGGTCAATCATATCCAACTCTCGCACGATCTGATCATGAACATAGATGACATCCTGGGTGATGAGCCAGAAACGCAGGCCCGGGTGGACGATTTGTTGTTCGCGACCGAACTGGCTGGCGAGAACGATATGGAAAGTTTTGTCTGGGTGCACGAGCTGTCCGATGTCGGGCCGGACATCTGTTACGATGCGGCCGATTCCGTCTGGGGGCAGCGGGCCGCGGCCTACCGCCGGGGACTGGAGCGGGTTCCCGGGGTCGACGGAGTCGTGCTCATGTTCGGCTCGGCGCCGCTGCCGCCCTGGTTCAGCCTGTGCACCTGCGCCTGGTGCGCTGAAAACTATCCCGATGCCAACGCCTTCGAGGCGCCACCCAACGACGAGCGCATCCGGATCGTCACCGAGCAAATCGGCGGGGTCGTTACCGGCGAGCTTGCCAAGAAACTGGTGGCTCGCACTTTCGTGCACGAGCCCGCCGAGAACGATTGGCACGCGCGGGGCTTCGCAGCGTTAGAGGGTCTAGACTTTCTCGGCATGCACAAGTCGGACGAACAGGACTGGCAGCCCTATAATCCCCCCAGTCCCACCCTGGGCCGCGAGGGCGAGCACGACGCCTTGCTCGAGATGGACGTGGCCGGCGAGTACTATGGTTTGTCCGCGCTGCCCTTCTGCGCGCCCGCATATTTCGCCTGGCGCCTGGACCAGATCTGGGACAAGAGGGGCATCGGCGCCGCGGTGCGCATCGAGCGCGGCAGTCATACGGCGCTGGGCACTCCCAACGAGGTTAACCTTTATGCCATAAGCGGCCGCCTGAAAGATCACAACTTGCCGTTGCAAGACGTCTGGGACGAATTCATCGCGGATTTCTACGATCTTCAGCCCGGCGATCCAGGCCGCGATACCCTGCAGGCGATCCTGGCGGACACATTCGCGATCCGCCTCAAGTCGCACTACCTGCTGGGCATCTGGGCCATGGAGAAGAGCAGCGATATCCCGGTAAATACAGTTCTCGATCAGTTCAGCGATCGTGGAAAGATGCCAAAGTTCGACCCGGACTGGCAACCCGTCTGGGACGCGCTCGACAAACCCGACCGCCGGGTTGTGCTATGGGTCTGGCAGGAAGGCAGCGAGGCCGTCGAACTGGCCGAGGCCGACTTGCAGGCGGGCCAGGCGCTCGATGGAGATATAGCGCTGGAGGCCCATAGCGATTTGTTGCAAAGACTGAAATACCAGAACTACGCGGCCGGGGTCTTCCGGGCGGTCAAGCTTTTCATCTGGGCCGCGCGTGCCAGAAGCCAGGGCGTGAGCGATCCAGACCTGGCGGCCTGGATGCAGTGGGCCCGCGAAGACCTCGAGCGCATCCGCGAGGCGATGCCGACCGACGATCTCGGAGACGTGCCCATCGCCGGGCCGGGCCGTATCCAGCAGTTTTTGGACAACACCGCCGGGCTCGTGCCCGCGGGCACGACGGCCCGGGAACCCGCTGCAGCGCTTTTCTCAGCGCTGAAAATCGATAAACTCTCGCCAACCAGTGCGCAGCTTTCGTTCACGGCAAGACGCCAGGCGGACGTTGCGCTGGACTTCGGCCTCGAGATACCCGACTTCGGCCGGACGATCGAGATCGGACAGGTCGCGGCGGGCGAGATGCGGCGGGTGACACTTGATAATCTCGTTCCTCGCCGCCGCTACGTGGCCAGGCTGCGGGCCGGGGCCGGGGATGATGAGTACAAGAGCGGCTACCTGTGGATCTTCACACCGCTTTCGGGCGATTAGGGGGAGCGGGAACCTGTTTTGAGCGCCAAGGCAGATAAAAAGCTACGATTGGGCGACGGCAACCACCGGCGATTATGGACCAGGTTGCTGATGGCCTACCTGGTTCCGGTGACGATCATCACCGGCGGCATCGGCTACCTGGCTTACCGGGCCGCGCGAGTGGCGCTTGAGCGCGAGCTGGCCTCCAGCCTGGAGTCGGCGGCGCGTACGGCGGCGATGTTGGTCGGCAAGCCGCGGGCCTTGAGACTCTCGCCGGGGGACGAAGACTCGCGCACCTACTCCAATCTCACACACAAGCTCGCGGATTTAAAGAAAGCCGTGCGGGCGGAGTCGATCTACCTGTTCGACCGGGACGAACGGGCCCTGGTGGACAGCGACGGCAGATTTCCAATCGGCGAGAGAATCGGTGTGCTGGCCGCCGACAGAAACGAGCTAAAGGACGTTTTTCGCGGGTATTGCCGGGCGTCGCTGCTTTTCTCGGGAAAGGACGGGCGCTTGTACAAGAGCGGTTTTGCGCCGGTGCTGATCGAGGGAAAAGTCGTGGCGGCCGTCGGAGCAGATGGATCGGCGCGCTTTTTCGAGCAACTGGCCGATCTCGGGCGTACCCTGGCCTTGACGGGGATCGTGGCAATCGTGCTTCTGGTTCTGGTTACGCTGTTCGTCTCGCGCCGCATCACTCGGCCGATCGACCGCCTGGTTTTAATGGCACGGGCGATCGGCCGCGGTGAGCTGGATCGCGAGGTCGAGGTCGAAACCAACGACGAGATCGGCATCCTGGCCCGCACGCTCGACGAAATGAGAAAGTCGATTCGCGAACGCGACAGACAGTTGCAGATGATGCTTTCCGGAATTGCCCACGAGGTTCGCAACCCGCTCGGAGGAATGGCTCTTTTCGTCGGCATCCTGGCCGAGGACCTGGCCGAAAACGCGCAGGCGCTTCAGCACGTCCAGCGCATTCGCACCGAACTCGACTATCTCTCCGTGGTTGTCAGCGATTTTCTCGACTTCGCGCGCGCGAGGCCCCTGGAAAAGCAAGATCTGGATCCGCAGGAGGAGAGTGAGCAACTTCGGGAATTGATGGCAGTGGACTTGTCCAAGAAGAACATGAGCCTGCGCATCGAGATTGCCCCCGCTACGGGACGGCTTTACGCCGACCGCGAACGCTTGCGCCGGGTCCTGCTCAACTTGCTGCGCAACGCCGTCCAGGCATCACCTCCGGGAGGCGAGGTCGTGCTTGCGATGGCGCGAAACGGCGCCGGTTTCAGCATAGACATAAGCGATAGCGGCGCCGGAATCGACGAAGACAAGCGAGAGCGTATATTTGAACCGTTTTACACGGGTCGCCAGCAGGGCACGGGACTGGGCCTTTCGCTGGCCAGGAAGATCGTCACGGCCCACGGGGGTGAGCTGTCATTCACATCCGAACCCGGCCGGGGCACGACCTTCAGCGTATTCTTACCGGCGGTTAAAATCTCATCTGTCTGACTCCCGGGAGGAGCGGCATGGCAAGTATTCTGATAATTGATGATAACGAAACGATTCGCGAGGGTGTTGCGACCGTCGTGGCCAGAATGGGTCACAAGACCTACCTGGCCGAAAGCGGCCAGGCCGGTCTGAAGATCTTCTTTTCACGGCGGACCGATTTCACCATCACCGATCTCAAGATGGAGGGTTCGGATGGCATCGACGTTTTGAAGGCCATCCACGAAAAGGAACCCGAGGCGGTGGTCATGTTGATCACCGCCTTCGGTACGGTCGAGACGGCGGTCGAGGCAATGAAGCTGGGAGCGTTCGATTTTATCACTAAGCCGTTTTCACCCGACGTCTTGCGGGCCAAGGTCGAGCGGGCGCTCGAGATGGCCAGGATCAAGAAGGAAAGCCGCCGCCTGCGGGAAGAGAACAACCTTCTGCGCGGCGAGGTCCGCGACGCGGCCATAAACAGCATGATTGGCAGCTCCACGGCCATTCAAGCCGTCTTCGATACCATCCGCAAGGTGGCTCCTTCCGATTCGACCGTACTCGTCTCCGGGGAGAGCGGCACCGGCAAGGAACTCGCCGCCCGGGCGCTGCATGACATGAGCCGCCGCCGGGACGGCCCCTTCATCCGCGTAAACTGCGGGGCCCTGGCCGAGACTTTGCTGGAGAGCGAGATGTTCGGTCACGAAAAGGGATCCTTCACCGGGGCGGTGCGAAGAAAGCTTGGGCGTTTCGAACTTGCGGACGGCGGCAGTATCTTCTTGGACGAGATCGGAGAGGTGAGCCCTGCTTTGCAGCTCAAGCTGCTGCGCATTCTGCAGGAAAGAGAATTCGAGAGGGTAGGGGGCGAGGAGACGATCACGGTCGATACGCGTGTGATCGCGGCCACCAATCACGATCTGGAGGCCCTTGTAGCCGAGGGGCGTTTCCGCGAAGATCTCTATTACCGCCTGCATATCGTTCCGCTCCGGCTGCCGCCTCTAAGGGAGAGACCCGGCGACGTCGCCGAACTCGCCGCGCACTTCCTGCAAAAGCTCGTCGGCAGAACGGGCAAGCGCATCGCTGACTTGTCTCCCCGGGCACTCGAGATTCTCGAGGCCTATCGCTGGCCGGGCAACGTCAGGGAACTCGAGAACGTCATCGAGCAGGCAATGGTCTTCGCAGATGGCGACGTACTGCAGGCGGAGGATCTGCCGGCCGGCCTGGGTGAGCGCGCGGCGGGCCGTGGCGCCTTGAGGCAGGAGAGCGACGGAAGCCTCAAGCTGGACATCGCGGGCGTCAGCCTGCCCGAGATTCTCGACGACGTCGAGAGGACTTTAATCCTGCAGGCTTTCGAGAAGGCCTCGAAGGTGAAGACCGAAACGGCGAGGCTTTTGGGCATCAAGACCTCGGCCTTGTACTACAAGCTGGATAAGTACGAAATCGGTTAGTAGATACAGATTTCTGATGCTTGGCGGTGATTTCGTGGAAAATTCGAGACCGGCGACGGGCCGATCTAAAGTCGGCGACGACGACGGTGTCTGTAGTGTGTTGATAATATTGACGAATAGAGCACATGAGACCGCACGTTCATTTTTTGGCACTTGGCACGCCATTTGCGTATATCTGGCCTGAAGGGTGTCGAATATGCGAGCCTGCTGCATAATAGTTGCTTTGGTAGTTACAATCTGGGCGCCGTTATCTCGAGCCGGCGACCCGGGCGCGGATCTGTATGATCGGCTCTCGGCCGAGCGTCTTTCCGTAGAGCGCCTGGACGACGCCCGCCGGGCGGTGATAGCCGGGCGGGACAAGCTTGCCGCAGGCCTTGAGAAGCTGGCCCGTGGTATCGAGAAGCGCAAGGCCGCGCGCGGCAACCGCGATTTGTTGCCGGACCTGACCCTCCAGGACATGCTGCGCCGGTCGCAGGAATCCGCCAAGAAGCTTACCATGCTCAACCGCGAGCTGGATGCGTTGAATGCGGTTCGCGGCAAGCAGCTTATTAAGCTTGCCGGACTTTACGACGAGCTGGCGGGGAAAACCTCGCGGGCGGTGCGCCTGGCCGCCGGAGACAAGAAGGCGAGTCTTGTAAAAGCACTTATGCGGCTGCGGCGCGAGCGCCAGGCTATCGGTCGGGAGTTGCTGGCCGGCGTCGAACGAGCCGCGCCGCTCGAGACGGACGATCTGTTGGCATCCGATGATCCCGACGAACTTGCAGAACGCGCGGACGCCGTCCGCGACGAACAGGATCGCCTGCGGCGGAAGCTTTCCTACCTGGATGAAAGAATCGCCGACGCCGGCGCGCAGGTTCGGCTCGATCTCCAGATGCGCGATTTCGTCGCGGACCATGAACTGTTCGGGGAAGAATCCCGGGTTTTGAAAGTTACCAGGACGACCGCTCCCGAGACCGGCCAGAATACTTTTTCCGGTTCGGATACGAAGCACGGCGAGCCTTCAACCCGCGACGATACCGATATAGGATACGACCCCGCGCCGGGTGAATGCGCGGACGGCATGTGCGGAACGCCCGACGAGTCACTGGGCGGAGGCGGGGTGGCCGGGGCCTTGATACAAACCGAGCAGGGCAGCCTGCCCATGGGGATGGATTCCGATGCCGCGCGGCTCGAGGGGTTGAGTCCGCCGCAGTTGCTTAAAGCCCTGCGAGATAATCGCAGCCTGGTCGTTACCCAGATCAAGAAACTGCAGATCTTGCAGGATCGAATACAGGAAAAAGCAGAGATCCTTGAAGGGGAGTAGCTGTCCCTTCTCAATACATCGTAGAAGTTGAAATCGTTGACCTTTCGTTGCCAATCCTTCATGCTCATTCGTCATGATCAGCCAACTATTTGCCTTGATTACAGAATCTCAGACGCTGAGAGATGGGCACTGGTACGACATCTCCCAGATTCAAGGCCACGGCTGCGACGCCAACTTGGACCTACTCGCATTCAACCCTCGAATCGCGAGACCAATTGATGCTTGCACGGAGTTTTGAGGATGCACAGCTCCGCGACCGTGTTGGCTCCGTAGGTAGGAACGTTACAGACGGTGACCCCCTTTTCTTGACAGGCTTCCATGTCGATATGATCCAGTCCGGTAGAGCGAGTAGCGACCAACTTCAGGTTGGGCAGGCGCTCAAGCGCCTTGCGTTCCAAGAGGCTGTGGATGAACGGGGAAAGGATCGTGATTCCTTGCGGGTCCCTCAACTCGGTATCCTGCAGGGTTTCCACCGAAGTTTCCAGAACACCGCAGTGTTTGAACTTGTCCCTTATACGGTCTGCCTCCCACGGTTCCACTTCCACGAACAGACATCTTGAATCCTTCATCGCATCCCTCCACTTTCCGAATCAGAGACAGCAAGGAATATACCACTGGCAAGGATGCAATAGAAACAGTTGGAAATAGCACGATAATTGATAGATTGGGTGAGTGTGGAAAGGAGGGAGGAATCAGTGTTCATCTGGATCTGGCTCACATTTATCCTGGTGGTCGTGGGATTGCTGGCGCTCGATCTGGGAGCGTTCCATCGGCGGGATCGCGTGATTTCTTCACGCGAGGCGCTGGGCTGGACGGCGTTTTGGATTGTTCTGGCATTGACGTTCAACGTTCTGATTTATTTCATGTACGAGCATCATTGGCTCGGCATCGGACAGGAAACAGTACCCGGCTTGACAGGACGTCAGGCTGCATTGAGATTCCTGACAGGCTATCTGACAGAAAAGTCCCTGTCTCTCGACAATATTGCGGTAATCGCGATGATCTTCGGATACTTCGGAGTCCCGCTTTCATATCAGCACCGGGTTTTGTTCTGGGGCATCCTGGGGGCTCTCGTCATGAGAGGGGCCATGATCGCAGCCGGTGTCGCGTTGATTCGGAGCTTCAGCTGGATTAATTATCTGTTTGGGGCATTCTTGCTGTTTACCGCAGTGAAGATGCTTCGTTGGGGCGGGCACGATCCAATGCTTGCCGACAACCGGATAGTGAAGCTGGCACGAAAAGCCTTTCCGGTCACCGAGGAAATCCAAGGGAATCACTTCTTCGCCAGGATCGACGGAAGGCGGGCGCTCACCCCTCTCTTTCTGGTGCTTTTGATGATTGAGAGCTCGGATGTGGTATTTGCCGTGGATTCGATACCGGCTGTTCTTGCCGTCACAATCGATCCCTTCCTGGTCTTCACATCCAACATCTTCGCCATCCTGGGGCTTCGTTCCCTCTACTTCGCACTTGCAAATCTGCTGGAGAAGTTCAGGTACATCAAGGTGAGTTTGGCGGCGATTCTGGTATATGTGGGTTTCAAGATGTTGCTGAGCCACTACATACAAATACCGACCGCGATATCGCTGGCGATCATCACGATAGCCCTGGGGGCCGGAGTAGTTGGCTCCGTTCGAAAAAGAAACGCCTGATCATGACAAGCCGTGAGCTGGAGTTCGTCGTCCACGGATAGCGACACTAGATCCTGTATCGTTTTCCGAACACCAGGCCGCCCATTGCCATGAGCAGGCTGAGAAGCACGGCCAGCGAGGGTGAACCGGCCGCAGTGGCGCAGCCGATATTGTTCGAAGTCGTGACCCAACCGCCGGACATCTCGATCCGGATCTCGTCGCTTGCCGGCCCCGCCGAGGCGCTCACATTCGCATAGGTGCCGTCATGGTATTTATAGCTGAACAGGTCACCTTCCCCCGTCTCTGCCGTCCCATCCACATCCCAGTCGAAGTCCACTGCGAAGATCTCGTGGCCGTCGACGTCGAATGCCCGGGCCAGTAGATAGAGATGCTGCCCGTCCTCGGCTCCGTTTGTATCCTCGGCCTCTATGATCACCTGCTCGATATCCCCGGGACCGACGGGGACGAGGTCCAATCGTCCCAGGCTGCTCTTGCTCACCTGCAAACTGACGGAAGCGGCTTCCGGCTCCAGACAGCTCAGCGAGAGCCATTCACGATTCTGAAACATATAGGTACGCCGGTTCTTGGCAAACAACGAATCACTGTCTGTGTAGACGGTCAAGGCGCCGTTGCCGAATAGGCGGTGGTCGTCCTTGCGGTACTCCACCTCGAAGGTGGTCGTTCCGCCGACCAGCACCAGCAGCGGATCCTCCTGCCGCAAGACGGGCGTCTGATCGTGCTGGATCCTCTGGCGTCCGGCGGGTATCAGCAAGATAGTGTCGGGCTGCTCGACTTTGATTGTTCTTGTAGCACGGACCGAGTCGGACGAATCCCGGATAACGATCTCGGTCTCGCCGGGGCCGATCGCATGGCACTCATGCCAAATACTTTCAGTATTTGTAGAAGGTTTTTGCTCGTTGCATTGCAGCACCTGTTCGTCCCTGGTCCAAAACCCCCAGCCCCCCACGCTTCCGCCGTCTTCCCGGCGAAAACCGATGTTCACCTCCGCCCCCACCACGTATGGAGTGTGCAGTTGCGACACGAACACCTCGAAATCGAGATCATCCAACACCTCGACTCCGTCATTGCAGCCGAAGACTCCAGCCCCGGCAATCGCGATCAGCAATACTCGCGACAATCTACGCATCATGGGCCACCTCCCGGTTGGGTTGCATACCAAGGTGTGCAAGCGGAGTGCCAGCCCCTGACCGTGAGTCAATTCACTGTTTTAATTGATTAGTTCTTCTCGCATGTCCTTGATGTTGTGTGCCGATTATCTACGCGCGTGGCGCATCAACGACACCATATTAGCGACTCATGGTTCAAAGCCAACTATGTCTCCAACTATGTCTCCAGTCAGTCACATTGACGCCCGGTCTTTCAACGGGTAGATTCCTGACCATGATCCGCCGTCGCTTCATCGTCTTTAATGGCATCGGCCAGAAGACGGAACGTGCCATCTGGAACGCGGGAGTGCCCAACTGGCAGACGTTTCTCGACGCCGGCGCAGTTGAAACGCTGACACCGAAAAAATACGACCGCCTTCGTCCCCGGGTCGACGAGTGGAACGAAGCCCTCGACCGCCGGGACACGGCCTTCTTCGCCGGCAACCTGCCTCGTGCCGAACACTGGCATCTCTTCGACACCTTCGGCGATGGTGTGCGATACCTGGACATCGAAACCACCGGCCTGAGCCCCGGATACAACGACGTGACAGTGGTTGGCATCCACGACGGCAACGAATTCCAGGCCCTCATTCGAGGGCAAGGCCTCTCGGCGCAATCCATTAGGGAAGCCCTGGACGGCTGCAAGCTCCTGGTCAGCTATTTCGGATCTGGTTTCGATGTGCCGTTTCTGAGAGCCGCATTTCCAGAACTGGCCTGGGACATTCCGCACTTCGATCTATGTTTCGTCGGCCGGCGGCTGGGCCTGACCGGTGGGCTCAAGTTCGTTGAAAAAGAACTTGGCATCGAACGCCCGGCAGACCTCGTCGAAGTAGACGGATTTGAAGCCGTCAGGCTGTGGCACAGGTACGACCGGGCCGGCGACGAGGTGGCGCTTGAAAAGCTTGTCGCGTACAACGAAGCGGACACGGCCAACCTGGCGGTCATTGCGCCGTTAATGTACGAGCGGCTGTGCAGGAAGGTCAGCCAGGTCTCAGGCTGAGAGCGACCGACTTCGGAAGCGCTTCCTCTTATATTGTACTGGGTGCTAGTGTTTCAGAGAGTTATCCGGCTCATCGGGGAAATCCGCGAAAGGATCCGGTTCGGCGTCGAACTTGGCCACTACCTTGAGGGCCATAATCAGATCCAGCTTCTCGTCATCTACGCGCGAGCCCTTTTCGGGCAGATGGACGCCTAAGAAGCTCCACTCGGGCACGAACAGAATGGGTTCTCCATGGCCGGTGTAGCCCAACTGGACCAGCGTGTCTTTCTCGAACAGGCGGCAGTGTTTCTCGCAACAGTAGAAAGGCTCGATTACCCGGTAGAAGGCCTCTGGTTTCAGGGGTTTCAGAGTTTTCTCGTAGCCGTCCGAGGGGATCAGCACCCCTCCCTTCATGAAGATCGCCTTGTTGTGGCTCCAGCTCTCCACCGGATAGACCCCGGGGCCTGGATCGCCGTGGTTGTGAAAATAGACCAGGGTATCGGCCGGGATCCTCTCATCGATGGGTGTGCTGGTGCGATATAGGCCGCATGCGACCTCTTTCTTCGTTCCCGACAATCCATCAACGCGTTTTATTTCCATGGGCGCTCCCGTTTGCCTAAATAGATGTCTTCAAAGATAAGCAGGTTCGGTCGACGGTCAATAAGCGGCTGTGCCATGTATTCCGTCTTTCTTGAAAATGAATTTCTCCGGGTGTAAGCCGTCATTATAAAACCAAAACTAAAACTAAAAGGAGGACTTGAATATGAGAAGCTTTATCGTTTTTCTGCTGGCATCTGGATTTTCGGCGACTTTGCTGGCGGCAGATGTACCCTTCTCGATTTCACACCAGATGAAGGGCTATACCACCATCTTCAAGGTTGTTTCCCCTGAAGGAGCCAAGTGCCATGTGAAGAGCGACAGCAGTTGGTTCGGTGAAAAGGATTTCGAAGTGCCGTTCAAGTTCAAGGCTCAGGCGCGGTTTTTCTACACATTCGATTGCGCCTTGCCGTCGGGACAGCGTTGGCACAAGAAGCTGGAGCCAAAGGCCAACTACACGAACATCATTAACATAGGCGCGGGCGAGTCGCCTGCCACAACCCAGGAGACGGTTGTGCCCGCCGGCGATTTCGCGCAGCTTCTCGAGTCGTTGAAAAAGGCGTCGTTCGAGGGTGAAAAGATCCAGGCACTCGAAATGGCCGTAAAAGGCGGTCATTTCAGCGTCGAGCAGGTCGGCAAGTTGATCGATGCCTTCGATTTTTCCGCCGGCAAGCTCAAAGCCGTCGAACTGACGGCCACGAAGCTGACCAACCCCGGCAAAAGCTACCAGCTTCTCGATCACTTCGAATTCGATGCTGACAAGCAGAAAGCCAAAGAGCTGCTACACTGAAAAACCTCCGAGAGACTCTCTCTTTACAAACAGCGGACACGAGCACGGGCCGTAAGCCTGCTCATCTCAATTCCTGGCAGGCCGGGCACAGGTGAGTCGAGCGTTGCGCTACCCTGATTAGCTGGATTGGTCGGCCGCAGCTTGGGCAGGGCTCGCCCTTGCGGCCATATACCCGCAGGTGGTTCTGCATTTTGCCGCCCGGGTAGACCCAGTCGAAGGTCGTCCCTGATCGCTCGATGCCCTCACGAAGCACCTGGCGGATCGAACGATGCAGGCGTTTGATCTCTTCCCAACTAAGATCGTCGGCCCGGCGCAAGGGGTGCAGCCGGGCGCGGAAGAGAGACTCGTCTGTGTAGATGTTGCCCATCCCGGCGATCACGGTCTGGTCCATCAGCAGGGGTTTCAATATACGTTGACGTCCGCACAACAATCCGGCCAGGCCTTTCGCGCCGAATTCTGCAGCCAGGGGTTCCGGGCCCAGACGCGACAGCGCCTTTTCGGGATCCCTGACGTGCCGGATGGTGCCGAACTTTCGCGTGTCGCAAAAAAGCAAGGCATGCTTGCCGGAAAACTGGAAGCGAGCCCTGACGTGACCCGGCGGTGTCTTGCAAGCGGCCGACCACTCGAATCGGCCGCTCATCTTCAGGTGGATCAAGACTGCACTTTCGTCATCCAGCACAATGACGATTTGCTTCGCGCGCCGCTTCAGACCCGTGATGGTGCGGCCGCTGATCGCCCGGCGAAGCTTGACCACCGAGGGGCTGACCTGCCGGGGCCAATAGGAGATAAACCCCTCGATTGTTTTCCCCACCAAAAGCGGTGCGAACTTGCGGACGATGGTTTCGACTTCGGGCAGTTCCGGCATGAATCAAACCTGATCGGACGATTTGCCGATCCCATAGTCTTGGTCGGGCTTGACCTTGCCGGCAAAGGCCCGATACATCCAGATGGTATATCCGATCACAAAGGGCATTCCAATCGACGCCAGTATCAACATGCTCTTCAAGGTCAACTCGGATGATGAGGAGTTGAACAATGTCAAGCTGCGTTCGGGCATGCCGATTGCCGGCACCAACCTGGGAAACAAGGCCGCGCCCGTAAGACCCATCAGCGAGACAATCGAGAGGCTGGACGAGATAAAGGCCCATCCGGCCCGGCCCTTGACCGCGAAGACCCCGATCGATATCACCAGGGCCAGCGCCAGCACAGGCAATATCCACAAGAACGGGACGGCCTTGTAGTTCTCCAGCAGATCGGCCTGGGTGACAATGGTTGTAACGACAGCGACGATAAACAGGGCCAAGTAGGCAACCCATGCTTTTTTGGCCCAGGAAAGCGCGCGCACGCACAGATCGTCCGAGGTCTTCAATTGCAGGTAGAGCGCCCCATGGGTGGCCAGCATCGCCAGGCCGACCAACCCGATCAACAGAGCGTATGGGTTGAGCAGGCTGAAAAAGCTTCCGCTGAAGTTGCCGTTTGAATCGAGCGGCAAGCCCCCGAGAATATTCCCGAGCGCCACGCCCAGCAGCAAGGCCGTAAGCGAACTTCCGATACCGAAAACCATGTCCCAGGTGCTGCGCCAACGGGCCGATTCGACCTTGCTTCGAAACTCGACCGAAACCGCCCTGAATATGAGCGCCAGCAAAACCAGCATCAAGGCCAGGTAGAAGCCGGAAAAAACTGTGGCGTAGACCGGAGGAAAGGCCGCGAATATCGCACCGGCACCGGTCAATAGCCAGACCTCGTTGCCGTCCCAGACAGGCCCTATGGAATTGAGCAGTACGCGTCGATCTTGATCCTTTTTGGTGAACAGGTGCCAAAAACCCACACCCAGGTCGAAGCCGTCCAGCACGGCGTAGACGGTCAGCAACAAGCCGACCAGCAGAAACCAAGTGACCTGCAAAGCGCTCATGACGCACCTTCTGCCTTGGCGACTTCCCGCGGCCCCTTGGCGATCTCGCGCCTGAGCAAAAAGATCCATAACGCAAACAGCAGGCTATAGATAACTGTAAACATGATGATCGAGGCCAGCACCTGCCAGGCGGGCACACTTCTGGAGATGGCGTTCGATGTCTTGAACAATCTGTAGACGATCCAGGGCTGGCGACCCACCTCGGCCGCGATCCAGCCCAACTCGTTGGCCACTATCGGCAACGGCAGAGAGAACATCGCCAGCATCATGAACAACTTGCTGTCGAACAGCTTTTTCCTCCACAGCAAGAACATCCCCAGGGCCGTAAGGCCGACGAAGTACAGGCCCAGAAGAAACATCAGGTGGAAAGAAAAGAAAGTCAGTCCCAGAGGAGGCCACTCGTTCTCCGGGACGTCATTCAGCCCGCGCACCTCGGCGTCCGTTGTCCCGGACGTCAGAAGAGACAGCATGCCCGGAATCCTTATGGCCGCGTGAACCTGGCGTGATTCTGCGTCCGGGATTCCGAAAATCAGCAGGGGGGCTTCCTTCTGGGTTTCAAACAATCCTTCGAATGCCGCCAGCTTCTCGGGCTGGGTTCTGGTTACCTGGACCGCATGGTAGTGACCCAGGAAGATTTGCATCAAAGCCGCGGCGAAACCGATGATCAATGATAGCCTGAGCGATTTCTTGGCGAATTCGACGTGTCGACCTTTCAGGAGATACCAGGCGCTGATTCCCAGCATGAAGAACGCCCCGGTGATCAGGCAGGCATCGATAGTGTGCAGGTAACGGGGTATGGTCGACGGGTTGAAAACCGCCGCCCAGAAGTCGGTTAGTACGGCCCGTCCGGCAACTACCTCAAAACCAGCAGGCGTCTGCATCCAGGAGTTGGCTACGATGATCCAGAAGGCAGACAGGGTCGAGCCGACCGCCACCAGCAATGACGACAGCCACAAGGTTTTCTTCGAGAACCTGTTCCAGCCGAAGAGAAGCACGCCCATGAAGGTGGATTCCAGAAAGAAAGCGAATATGCCCTCGGCCGCCAGGGGCGCTCCGAATATATCGCCCACGAAACGGGAGTAGTCGGCCCAGTTTGTGCCGAACTGAAACTCCATGGTGATGCCGGTTGCCACGCCGACGCCGAAGGTGAGCGCGAACAGCCGGGTCCAGAAGCGGGCCCCGACGGCGTAGACCTCGTCGCCGGTGCGCTTGTAGCGGTTCATGAACCAGAAGATCAGCCAGGCCAGCCCGATGGTCAGCGGGGGAAAAATAAAGTGGAATCCGATCGTCAGGGCAAACTGAATTCTGGCCAGGAGCACTGCGTCCATGAAGTCTTACTCTCGTTCGCCCATGAGTAGTTATTCGGAAACTGAAAAACTGTCCTGGCCCGCCCCGCATACCGGGCAAACCCAGTCGTCGGGAAGATCCTCGAAGGCCGTTCCGGCGGCAACCTCGTTGTCCGGGTCACCGGCCCCAGGATCATAAACATAACCGCAAACATCGCAGATATATTTTTTCATGATGGTTTCTCCTCGATCGATAAAAATCAGACTTTCCACAGGCCATGCAAATTGCAGTACTCGCGCACGCTGACCTGTTGGGCCTTGACTTCGAAGGTCGCCTCGGGAACGTCACCCGGGTTCAGGAACTGTCGGTACGCTTTTCCATCGGCGATCAGTTCGATCCACTCGATGTAGTGCTTGTCTTCCATGGGATGCTGGACACTGCCCACTTTGGCAACGTAGCCGGAGGCCGTTTTCTCGACGACCGGAACATGCTTTTCCTTGGCGGCGTCGACTGTGTTTTCTTTATTTAGCTTCATCGGCTGGCCGCAGCAAACCAACTCGCCCTTGCCCGTATGCAACACTTCGACGATGTTTCCGCACACTTCGCATTTGTAAATCTGCAGTTTCTCGGTCATGGCTCTACTCCTTTCAACTTTTTGGAAAACATCAGTCCCATTTGCCGGTTTGCTTGTGATTTTCGCATTCCTTCTCTGCAAGCCTCCTGAGACGATAGCCTGTGTCTCTGAGGATTCCGTAGACGATAGCGCAAGAATCATCATTACTGTCCCGGTCCCCTTCGTCTGCCAGTGCCAGCATTTCCCTGGTCATTCGTATGAGCTTGTTCAAATTATCATTGTATGATTGCAAAACGGCCTTCCCCTTTCAACTGCTTAATCTCTGGTTTACACAAAAGCAAGGAGCATGCCATCTTTTGACTTGCAATAAAATGTAAAAAAATCCGCTAGATACGTCTGCCGATGGCCTGGTCTGTGGCGTAAAACAGCAAGATGAGACACTATGAGACAGGATGTTTTTCCAGGAAACGATACAGGGTGGCTCGGCCGACACCTAGCAGCCTTGCGGCTTTCACCTTGTTGCCGCCTGCCTCATCGATGGCTTGTACTACGGCCTCAAAAGTCAGTTTGCGGCGTTTTCTGGAAGGGTCGTAAGCAGTTGTTAATCCGGCGGCTACATTCGAGTTCGTAAACCGGGGAGCGGTATGCGTTTCATCCGCCGAGCGCAGCTTCGTTCCTTTGGATAGGCGATTGATTTCCGGTGGAAGATGACTTGGAAGAATTTCTTCCAAGTTGCAACGTACAGACGCAAATTGCAGCACATTGATCAACTCTCGAATGTTTCCCGGCCAGTCGTAGGCCATGAGCATTTCCATGGCCTTGCTGGAGATGGTTCGAATTTTCTTGCTGGTTTCCCGGCGAATGTTAGCTAAAGTCTGCTCCACCAGCAGCGGCAGATCTTCCCGGCGATCGCGAAGCGGCGGCAGGCGTAACGGCACCACGCACAGGCGGTAGAACAGGTCGATCCGGAAGCTGCCTTCTTCCAGCATTTTCTTGATATCACGGTTGGTGGCGCTGATAACCCGTACGTCCACTTCGATTGTCCGCTCTCCTCCGACCTGCTCGAACTGTTTCCCCTCGAGCACTCGCAGGAGCTTCACCTGGAAGGCAGGGCTCAGCTCTCCGACCTCGTCTAAAAAGATGGTGCCGTTGTGGGCCAGTTCGAAGCGTCCTTTCTTATCCCGGATGGCGCCGGTGAATGCCCCGCGCACGTGTCCGAAGAGTTCACTCTCCAGGATGTTCTCAGGCAGCGCCCCGCAGTTGATCGGCACGAAAGGACCGGCGCTCCTTCGGCTTTCGTTGTGAATGGCCCTGGCTACAAGCTCTTTTCCGGTTCCGCTCTCGCCGGTTATCAGCACCGGGTAGTCCGAAAATGTCACCTGGCGGATAGAATTGAAAACTTCCCGCATGGCTTCCGACGCACCAACCATGCCATGGAAGCTGTACTTGTTCTTCATTTTCCAGCGCAGTTCACTGACCTCGGTAATATCGCGGATGGTGATTACCAGCCCCTCGGCTTTGCCTTGCGGCATGTTCATCAAGGCGGATCTGATTTTCAGCCGCCTGTCTTCTCCATCCTTGGTAGTAAAGCCAATCTCGTATTGCTGGTCGCTGACCGAATCTATTTTCTCGTCTTTCAGTTGGCACTTGGACCCACACAGTCCATTCGGGCGGAAGATCTCATGGCAGCTTTTCCCAAGTACTTCTTCTCTCTTGTAGCCCGTGATTTTCTCGGCCGCCCGGTTGAAGATGTAGATATACCTGTGTTGGTCATGGACGATAATGCCGTCATCCATGGTGTCCAGAATCTGGTCCATCTGCTGGCGCTGGCTGACCAGGGCCGGCAGTTGGCCGAGATCCAGCATTGCTCTTATGTTGTCTTTGATCCGGTCCCGGACAGATCGGAAAACGGCGAGTTTCTGTTCGTCACTTCCCTCGGCCTTGGCGGGATCGGGGAGCGTCCAATGCAATCTGGTTGGCATGCCGATGAACAGAGAGCTTTTACATAACCGCTCGTGCTTCTTCTTTTTGTTATCATCTTCGAAGATCGAGTTAGAACAGAATTCCCTGGCAACGTCGCAAAGGGTAATGACCAGGTCAAAACCGACCGAGCCCAGGTCGAACACAGTCTTTGATTTGTGGTTTGATATGTCAACCCCGGCCTCTTGCATGACTTTTATGGCCAGGGGGTGGACGCCCTGGGCGGAGACACCGGCACTGAATGCAATTGTATGTTCGTCCCCAAAAGAGCGCAGGAATCCCTCGGCCATCTGGCTCCTGCAGGAGTTGCCTTCGCAAACAAACAGTATTTTTACTTTTTGATCCAAGAAGTTGTTACCTAATAGGTCGGTATTGGATTGTGAATCTCATAACATATTATATCAGCCAGGGCAACTTCACGGTGAGCTATTCGAATTTTTCGAAGCGATCTTTGTCGGCTTTACAGATGGGGCACTTCAAGGGAGGCTCTGGCCTGGCGCATAAATACCCGCAAATCCGGCAGCGCCAGACGGGTAAACTGCGCCCGGTAAATCTTGCCGTATCCTGATCGTTTATTCCGGCCGTCTTTGAAGATTCGGCATTCCTTCTCTCCGGCACGGGTTTCAGTTCCAGCCTGCCTGCGGCCACTTCCTCGGAGACGTACAAGGCGCAGTAGCAGGCGCCGTATTCGTCCAGGTCTGCATCCCGGTAGTCACACGGGCAGATCATGTCCAGATCTTTCCCGCGAATCCCGTCCGCCAGTCGGCAGGGGCAAGACTGGTAACCGTAGCGTTGCCGGTTGGTGATCAAGCCTTCCATTAGATCGAGGACCAGGTCTTCATCGGGGTTCAGGTTGTAGCCGCTTGCCTCGGCCTCCTTTTTCAGCTTTTCAAAAAGCTTTTTGGCTTCAGGCGAAATCATAGCCCCAGAACCTCTCTCAGGCGATCCTGGTCGAATCCAACTACCACGGTGTCATCCACGATGCAGGTCGGAAAACTGCGCCGGGGATTGTGGCGGGCCACTTCCTGCATGGCTTTCTCTTTCTCGGCTCCTTCAAGGAGATCCACGTCGTAAAACTCGTATTCAATGTTGTTGCTCTCCAGAAAACGCTTGGTTTTCTTGCACCAACCACAAGTGCTCAATGCGTACAGTTTTACTTTTTCAGGCATGGCCTTCTCCGTACTGCTAAGCTCCATCGAGCCCGGCCCGACCATGCTGCATCATCCAGCCCTCCGGATCTTTGAGGTAGGCCAGGGAATCAGCCAGCGAGAGTTGGTGCTCCCTTTCGATTCTGGACAGAAACTCGAAGAAATTCTTCTCCATTGGGTTCTGGCATGTCCGGGACAGGTCTGCGTAAAACAGGGCACCCTTGGCCTCGAACTCGACAGCTTTCTCCAGGGCCTTGACATCATCGTCGTCATGGTTGCGTAAAGATCCGGTCTTGGCTATCATTTCGTCAAGCACCTGCCTGACGTTGGTGTCTCTTGCCTGGATCGCAACGTCTTTGGGCCATTTGCCCTCGGCGATCAGCTTGTCATTTAGTTCCGCGATCCGGGTCATATGCTCCTTTTCTTCATCGGCCAGCTTGTTGAACATCTCGCTTGCCAGCTGATTGTTGGAGCGCTTGGCCTCGTTCTTGTAGAACTCCGCCTCGGTCTTTTCGTTTTTCATCGCCAGTTCTATAGACGCCATGTAGTCCATGGTTTTTCTCCTTGGGTAGGGGATCCTGAAAAATATTCTCCCGGAAGCCGGTAAGGCTGCCTAGAATGGCGCAAAACCTCCCCCGGCCCAGTAATCTTCTTTCAAGGATTCCTGTTGGCGCAGCAGGGCATGGTAATGACCGGACTCCCAATCGGACAGCCGATCGTAGAAAGCCCGAACCTCGGGGATATCCGCCAGATCGGATTGCTTTTTGTAGTATTGCTGGGAATTGAGCTCCAGTTGGATGCCAATGGACAAGGCGCTCATTTCAAAGTGAGCGTCGGAGATACGGTTCTTTATGGCTTCCGAAAAAATCGGGTTTTCGCCCTTCAACTCGGCAGGCGTCCCCAGGCTGATCGTCTTGTCCACCCGGCCCGTCTCAACGAGAGACTGGTGCTGCTTTTTCAGAAAACTCATGTGCGCCCGCTCTTCCAGCGCCAGGGTCTCGAATATCTCCTGACCCTTCTCGTCTTTGATGTTGCCCGCGGCCATTGTGTAGAAATGGTATCCGTCCGATTCGTTCCTGATGGCCTGCTGCAAGCCTTCGATAATTAGTTTTTTTGGATCACTCATTTTTTACTCCAGTATGTTTTATTTATCCGGCTTCCAGATCGAATTCCTTGTAATCGAACCAGTAGCCCAGGCCCTTAAGGTTGTCCAACTCAGCCTGGACGATAATTATATGCCCATCTTCGATTTCAACGAATGGTTCGAAAAGCGCTTGACCTTGTTCATCCAGTTCGCGCACCATTTGCCTGTAGAAGTTGCTGGTTTCCTGCTCGGCTTTCAATGCCTGCTTGAGAAGCTCTGTATCGTCGGCGCAATCGACACCTGAAACCCTGGACTCGAGCTTCTTGAGGCTTTCGGCGACATCCTCCCTGGACGGGAAAACCGTCTTCACTACTTCCGGTGTCACCCGCCCGGTCTGTTTCCATTCATCTAACTTTTGAGAAAGATAGTCCAGGTGCTGCTGCTCTTCATCGGCCAGAACGCCGAGGATTCCGCTGCCGGTCTCGTCGCCGCAACTTTCGCTCCCCTGGCGGTAGATATCCCTTACCCTTGTCTCGTATTGGATTGCTGTGACTATGGCTTGTTCGATGTTCATGATCAGTTTATGTCCTCCGGTATGGATTTATCGGACATTCTTTCCTTCTCTCTTTCTACAGTCAACTGATTTACCAAACCGTCTGAAATCTGCCTCGCAAGCGTTGCCGGATCGTGGGTGGGCTTCTTGCAGGCCCCGAGACGGCAGACATAAGCAGTCGGCTTGCCGCCCGTGGCGCGTTTGCCCACTACGGCCGGCATGATCTTGACGGCTTCCGGGGAGGGGCCGTCCGCGGGCAGAAGCGTAAGCACGGCGTAAGACGGCATCCGGCGATGGAACTCAGCTAGCATCTCTTTTGTGGCACTCGCCAGTGGATCGCCGCAGACAACAACCTCGTAGAAAGGCCCCCGGTATTTCAGAGCCGCATCGAACCAGCCCGCCATCTCCAGCCCCGCGCCGCGCATCAAGGTTGCGTAGGCGTCGATATCAGACTCAACTTGCTTGCGATAATTGTCGTTACCGGTCAGTGCCGCCGCAACCAGCAGAGCTTGCAGCATGGCCGAGTTTCCAGATGGGATCACTCCATCTGTGATCTTCATCTGGCGCCCCAGCGGCGCATCTTGTCCCTTGCCCGTCAAATAGAAGGCCGCATTGGGATGCCTGAAGTTCTGTTCGGCATATTCGATCAGACCAAGAGCGCGCTCGAGTTGCTTCAATTCACCCGTGGCCTGATAGAGGTCGAACAGGCCAACCGCTAAGAACGCATAGTCGTCCAGAATACCGTCGTGCTCGGCTGCTCCATCGTAAGACGATCGCAACAGGGCGCCGGCTTCGGTGTGATGGGTCGTCATCAAGAAGTCGGCGGTTTTCTCGGCCGCCTGGCGATACGATTTCTCTCCGAACAGGCTGTACCCCCGGGCCAGAGAAGATATGACCAGCCCGTTCCAGGATGTGATCACTTTGCGGTCGAGACCGGGTGGCGTTCTTTTTGATCGGGCCTTACGAAGCAATGGTCGGTATTTGTCGAACAGGCCCGCGATCTCGGCCCGCTCACGTCCGAACTTTACAGATAGCCCGGCCGGGTCGGTTCGGCGGGTGAGAATGCTCTTGCCCTCGAAGTTGCCGTCAGACGTAATACCGAGCAGCGCGGAAATAACCGGGCCGTCCCGTTTGCCGACCACGGCGGTTATTTCTTCGGGCGTCCAGAGGTAAAAAGAGCCCTCGCTGCCGCCGCTGTCGGCGTCGAAGCTTGCGAAGAAGCCGCCCTCGGGGCCGCTCATTTCGCGGATCATGAAATTCAGGGTTTGACGGGCGATCTGTGTGTAGCGACTTTCTCCAAAAACCGCCGCGGCCTCGATATACAGATTGGCGATCAACGCGTTGTCATAGAGCATCTTCTCGAAGTGCGGCACCAGCCAGGTGCGCTCGGTTGTGTAGCGATGAAACCCGCCTCCAATATGATCCTGGATGCCTCCCGAGCCCATTTGGTCGAGTGTTGTGCGTAGGGCTGCGGCAAGTTCGTCGTCGGGGCTCTTTCGGTAGTAGTGCAGCAGGAACGACCAGGTTGTGGGCATGGGAAACTTCATTCTGTTTCTGAAGCCGCCCCACTCACGGTCGGAATCGTGTTTTGCCGTCGAGATGACCTTGTTGAATGCCTGATCGTCCATGCTGCCGGGTTTGGTTTCCAGTTCACGGGAAATGTGCGCAAACACCGTTTGCGCCTGGGATTCGATCTGTGAGCGGTTGCTTGTGAAGATTTCATCGATCCGGCTTATCAACGCCACGAATTGCGCGCGCGGCAAGTAGGTGCCTCCAAAGAACGGTTTTTGCGCGGGAGTCAGAAATACCGACATCGGCCACCCGCCGTTGCCGGTCATGGCCAGCACCGCATCCATAAAGACCTTGTCCAGATCGGGTCGTTCCTCGCGATCTACCTTTATGCAGATGAAATGAGTGTTGATGAATCCGGCCACGGACTCGTCCTCGAAGACTTCCCTTTCCATCACGTGACACCAGTGACAGGAAGAATAGCCGATGGAGACAAAAATCGGTTTGTCTTCGAGCCGGGCGCGTTCGAGCGCCTCTTTTCCCCACGGGTACCAGTCGACGGGATTGTGGGCGTGTTGTCTCAGGTAGAGAGATTTTTGGTTCATGAGGCGGTTGCCTTCCCGTCGAATCACCTTCGGAGGGAGAGGAACATGGCTCTCAGTCGAAGACGATCGAGCCTGGTTATTTTGGTATTTCATCGCCACGCCTCCCTCTTGCCAATAGTAGCAAACTTGGTGCCATACGCCGCCAAGATTTGCTTCCAAAAGACATCTGTAATTACAGGTTGTTGCCAGTGTGGACGCATACATGTCCAGGTGTGCCGTGTCTCAGATTCATCGATTGATACAGATTATTTAGTTGAGACATTTTTTCGAGAGGCCAATAATCGGTACTTTAGGCAAACTGTGAAATATGGCACACGACTTGCTTAAATGCCATCAGGTGCCATAGTTCCTGATTGCATAAAAAACGAAAAGGAGAAAAATCATGCTCAATGAAAAAGTAGAAAAGGCCCTCAACGAACAGATCAACGCTGAGATGTTCTCTTCTTATCTTTATCTTTCGATGTCCGCCTACTTCCAGTCTTTGAACATGGCGGGATTCGCCGGTTGGATGAAGGTCCAGGCGCTCGAGGAACTGTATCACGCCATGAAGATCTACGGCTACATCGAAGAGCGTGGCGGCAGGGTTACACTGGAGACCATCGAAAAGCCGACCCGCCAGTGGGAATCTCCGCTGAATGCCTTCGAAGCCGCCTATCAGCATGAGCGGAAGGTCAGCGGCATGATCGACCAACTGGTAAACCTTGCAATAGACGAGCGTGACCACGCCTCGAACAATTTCCTGCAGTGGTTCGTGTCCGAGCAAGTCGAGGAAGAGGCCACAGCCGACGGCGTGGTGCAGAAGCTCAAGCTGGCTGGAAATCAGGGCAGCGGACTCTTCATGCTCGATCGTGAAATGGCCATGAGGGCGTTCAACTTGCCGCCGGATCTCAAGATCAACGTTCTGACCGCCCAAGTCTGAGATGAGTTCGCATGCGTAGGGTGTTCTTCTGGCTGGCCAGGTGCTTGTTTTCGAAGCCCACGGCCGAAACAGTCTCGCCGGGCGATGCAGAAAGAATCCTGGTGGTGCGCGTCGACGAGCGCGTGGGAAACCTGGTTACCATGCAGTCGTTGTTGGACGCGCTTCACAGGGGCCTGCCCGGCGCCGAAGTAGGCTTGCTTGCGAGCTCAAGGGCCGCACAGGTGGCCGACAGGTTGCAGGGAATACACTGGTTGCACAAGCTGGACAAGAGATGGTTCTTCAAAAGACACGGACTGTGGCGAAAAAAGATCTCCGAAGTGCGATCAATCGGTTACCAGGTCGCACTGGACGCCAGTGCCTGGCACGAGTTTTCACATACCCACGCCGCCTTGACCTATTACTCGGGCGCGCCCGTGCGTATCGGCTTCGATCGGGGCGCAGAAAGTGGCTTTCACACGATCGTGGTTCGCCCCGGACCCGCCAACGAGCACGAACTCGCACAGCGAATGCGCCTGCTTGTCCCGCTTGGGATTGAAATGGAGCCGCCCGAACTGCGTTCCTCGATGGGCGCCGGGCACAAGGGCGACTGGGAGCGGTGGCTGCTCATGAAGGAGGCCGGCAGGCCGAGAGTCGGCATCTGGGCCGGGTCCCGTAAGCAGGAACGCCGCTGGCCGTTGGATTACTACGTTGAGTTGGGCAAACGACTTCTGTCTTCAGGGGCTGGAAGCCTGGTGGCACTCTGGGGGCCGGGGGAAGAGAGCCTGCGCGATGAGCTGCTCTCGGCGATTCCCCACGGACTGACCGCAACTCCCATGACTTCAGTGGATGAACTGGCCGCATTGATGCGCGGACTGGACCTGGTTGTGACCAACGATACCGGACCCATGCACCTGGCCGTGGCGGTGGGCACACCGACGGTATGCCTGTTCGCCTCGGGAGATCCCGATCGTTGGGGGCATCCGTACTCCCGGGTGATAAACCTCGCATCTCCCGGTTCGGACATCAAAGAGGTGGAGCAGGCGTCGGATGCTTGTCGAAAACTTCTTTCACGGACGTCATCCGAATGAACGGGCGAAGAGCTCCTCGATGGCCTCGCGACCGTGCTCGGTGAGATGGCGTGTGCCGGTGCCGCAGAAGCGGTAGTGGCTTATCAGCGGCGGATCGCAGGCGCGCCAGTCGTGCCCGAACCACTCGTACCAGGTGTTAAGCTGCTGATCGTAGACCCAGATCGGCTTGTTTTGTTTCTTGGCCAGTTCGACGGCCCAGCCAGTGCCGCCCTTGACGGTGCCGCCCTTCTGAACCACTCCTACGCAAAAGACCTCGCCGGCGGGGTTGACCTGATGCCATATGGATTGAAGCACTTTTCGAAATCTCTGGCTGGGTTCGAAGTCGCGCTTCATTCGAGCGCGCAGATAGGCGAAACTTACATCGCCCAGAGCCAACTCGCCGGGTTCGAGTACCACCAGTCCGCGCTGACGGCTGGTTTGGCGGCCGGCGAACGAGAAGTTGCGCTCGGCAAGTCCGTGCCGTTCGGCGCATTCTCCGAAGGCCAACTCAGCGCCGTCCGCCGCTCCGGACAGCAGGGTGAATTCGGCTGCGCGGCGAACCGCCTTGCCGCCGCCGGAAACGGGGGCCAACGTGCCGGGATCTAGGTCAAGCTGCTCGCCTTTTTTTTCGGCGTCGGCCGCCAGCAACTGCGCCCGGATAAGTTCTCCCTGAGGCAGCAGCAAGATCACAGGATAAAAGCCGGCGGCAATTTGATTCGGTATTCGGCCGAGGTTCGCCCCGGACTGGTCACGGTGTATGTTGAAACTCAGCCATAGGCGGGCGCCGTAGCGCTCGGTCGCCTCGGCCATGGCCGCAAACCGGTCGGCCAGTTGGGACAGGTCGGCGCCGTCGATAAGCACCAGGCCGGGGTTCAAACCCAGGTGCTGGTGATAGCTTTTCAGGATGGCTGACAGGCGATCGGCCGTGAGATCTCCATCGAGCATGGCCTGGATGGCCCGCCGGCGGCCGGTCTCAACCTGGATCTGCTCACGTTCCGCGGAATCACGCGTCTGCAGGCGCTCGGCCAGAAGCTCGTCGTAGCGCGCCTCGACACGGGTCAGGTTCGAACCCAAAGCGACATGCAGTACCTCGCCGCCTTCCAGAAGCTCATCCAGGGCGAGTTGGATAAGAAAAGCGGTCTTGCCGACACCCGGCCGCGCCAGTACGGCCGCGGGCATGTCGTTTTCAGGGTGCCGGCCGGTCTGTCGCTCGATCCACTTCGACAGGGTTTCGTTTTGCTTGTAATTCGTCTCGGCCACGATTCCTCCCCGCCTCATCCCGGCTTGCCCGCACGGGCCTCTTCGATGAGCGCCCTAGCGATGTTCTCCGGGACTGTCTGGTAGCGCGCGAACTCCATACTAAACTCCGCCTTGCCCTCGGTGGCCGAGCGCAGCACGGTGGCGTAGCCGAACATCTCGGCCAGCGGCACTTCGGACTCGATGCGGCACTGGTGGGCCGCTTCCTGCTGGCCGGCGATTACCCCGCGGCGCTGATTGAGGGTGGCCAGTACCGGGCCTGCGAAGTCAGAGGGGCTTTCGACCACCACGCGCATTACGGGTTCGAGGATTCGCGGCTTGGCGTGTCCAATTTCCTCGCGCCAGGCGCCCTTGGCGGCCTCCAGGAAGGCGACCTCCTTGGAGTCCACCGGGTGCGAACGGCCGTCTTCGAGCGTAACCCGGACTTGCACCATGGGGGCCCCGATCAACGGTCCCTTATGCCGCATCAGCTGAAATCCCTTTTCGACCGCAGGAATGAACTGCTTGGGGATGGCGCCGCCCTTGACATTATTGACGAATTCGAATTCACCCTCGCTGAGCGGCTCGATGGTGCCCATCACCCGGCCGTACTGGCCGGCCCCGCCCGTTTGCTTCTTGTGCGTGTAATCGAAGCGAACCGTTTTGCCTATCGACTCGCGGTAGGCCACCTTGGGAGGCGAGACGTTGATCCGCGCCTGGTACTCGCGCCGCATACGTTCGAGATAGACATCCAGATGAAGTTCGCCCATGCCCGAGATGATGGTTTCACCCGATTCTTCATCCGTGCGCACGCGGAAGGTGGGATCCTCTCTGGAGAACCTCCTGAGCGCCTTGGATAGCTTGTCCTCGTCGCTCGAGTCGACAGGCGCAACCGACAGCGAAATTACCGGTTCGGGCACGTGCATCGAGGTCATCGATAGTTCGAGTTTCCCGTCGGTGAAGGTGTCCCCCGAACGGCAGTCCACTCCGAACATGGCCACAATGTCGCCGGCTGCGCCTGCGCTGATCTCTTCCATCCGGTCGGCGTGCATGCGCACCAGGCGGCCGATACGCTGCCTCTTGCCGCTGCGCGAGTTGACGATCGTCGCCTCCCGTGAGAGCCGGCCCTGGTAGATGCGCAGGTAGGTGAGCTGCCCGTAGCGGGTGTCCTCGATCTTGAAGGCCAGCGCCACCGGCGGGTCGTCGGTACGGCCCGAAAGCTCGACGACCCGATCTTCGTGCTCGAGATCGACGGCCGTGTTAATCACGTCCTCGGGGGCGGGCAAGTAGCTTATGACAGCGTCCAGCAACGGCTGAACGCCCTTGTTCTTGTAGGCCGAGCCGAGCAACATCGGCAGAAGCTGGTGTTTCAGCGTTGCCTGCCGGATGGCGCGCCTGATTTCCGCAGGCTCCACCAGTCCCTCGATCACGGCCTCGGTCAGTTCATCCGAAAACATCGAGACGCTATCAAGCATTTCTTCGCGGGCGGAGGCTGCCTTTTGCTCGAGCGAGGGGGGAATGGGCTCGTAGCGCACCAGCTCCCCTGATTCGCCCTCGAAGAACACTGCCCGCATCTCGACAAGGTCGACCAGACCCTCGAAGCAGTCTTCCAGTCCGATGGGCAACTGCAGCAAAACGGGGTTGAGCCCCAGCTTGTCGCGGATCTGGTCGCGCACCCGGGTGGGATCGGCCCCGACCCGGTCGCACTTGTTGATGAAGGCCAGGCGGGGTACGCGGTAGCGGCGCATCTGGCGGTCGACGGTCAATGACTGGCTCTGGACTCCAGCCACGGCGCACAAAACCAGCACGGCCCCGTCCAGCACGCGCAGGGCGCGCTCGACCTCGATGGTGAAGTCGACGTGCCCGGGTGTGTCGATGATGTTGATCTGGTGATCGGCCCAGCTGCAGTAGGTGGCCGCCGAGGCGATAGTGATGCCGCGCTCGCGCTCGAGTTCCATCGAATCCATGGTGGCCCCGATCTTGTCGGCGCCGTGCACCTCGTGCATCTTGCGGATGCGCTTGGCGTAGAAAAGGATACGCTCGGTCAGCGTGGTCTTGCCGCTGTCGATATGAGCGGAGATGCCGATATTCCGAAGCTTGCTTGCGCCCGGCGCCACCTGCCGCCTCCTTTCCGGGCCGTCATGGTCGCCGGGTAATACGCTATCGCCTGGTCGTAATCAAGGAATAATTGGCGAGATAATTGGCGAGAGGCGACTGCCTGGCGGCATTCGGAAAAAAGTCTTTCGTGGCGGACAGGCAGTGCTATACTCGGCGCGTTGAATAGCGTGCCGGCGTGTGACCGATCGACACAATTATTCCGGGGGCCAAGAACCATGCCTGTACTGCGAACATCGTCTCTCGTGTCTCTTGTCTTATCTCTCGTGCTGTTTACGCCCTACCGCGCGCGCGCGGGTGAGCGTCCCATTATGGCCGTGTTCGACATCGAGAACCGCGGCCCCGATTTGCCGCGGGCGGTGCTCGACAACATGTCGACCTACCTGACGACGCTCGTTGCCGAGTGCAGCTACCAGGTGCTTCCCCGGGACGAGATCAGGGAGCGAATACGAAATCAAAAGATCGCAAGCTACAAGCAGTGCTACGACCAGAAGTGCCAGATCGAGCTGGGCCGGGAGCTGGCCGCCCAGAAAACGCTGGCCACGAAGATCCTGAAGATCGGCGACCGCTGCCAGATGACCTGCATGCTCTACGATCTGAAGAAGGCGGCCACCGAGAAGGCCGCCAGTGTCGCGGCGACTTGCGACGAAAAGGCGCTGCTTGCCGCTGTCAAGCAACTGGCGGACAAGATCTGCATTCCCATGGCCGAGATGAGCCGGGAAGACAACGGCGGGGTGGGCATCCTGTTGATCAAGACGGTCCCGCCGGGCGCACGAGTGAAGCTCGACGGCAAGGACGCGGGCGTCTCGCCCGTGACCCTCCGCAGCCTGGATTCGGGTCGGCACGTCGTCGAGGCGGAAAAGGGCGCACTGAAGGGCAAGCAGAGCGTTCAAGTGCGGGGCGGCGCCGTGGCCCGCTTGATCCTGCCGCTGGCGGCCGGAAAGCTAGTCACTGTGTCCCTCTTCAGCGATCCGCCCGAGGCGCTGGCGGTCTGGGACGGCAAGGATCTGGGCAGCACGCCCGTCGTGATAGATCGGGTGCGGCCCGGCAAGCACGAGCTGAAACTCTCGCTGGCGGGTTGCCTGCCCCTGGAAAAAGAAGTTCAGGTAAGCGAGGACCGCGAAGTCAACTTGCGTCTCTTCTCGGCCGGGCGGAAGGTTCGCCTGGTCACCAGTCCCCCGGGCGGCGAGATCTTCATCGGCCAAAAATCGCTGGGCCGCGCCCCGCTGGAAGTTGTCTTGCCCGCCGGTGGGAAGCAGGTGGTGAAGGCCGGAAAAGAGAACTACTTGGAGAACGAGTTCGAGATTCCCGTAGTGCCGGCCTTCCCGGGCGCGCCGCCGCAAATAGCGGAGCTTGAGCTCATACCGAAGCCGGTATCCGTACGGGTTGCGATTACCCAGCCGGGGGCGAGGGTGACGCTGGGTTCGGGGGATCTGCGCGCGGAGCGAAGCGGGTCGGGTGAGATAGAAGTCACTCCCGGCAAGCGCAAGCTGGTGGTCGTCCTGGACGGCTACAAGACGATCGAAAAGGAGATGGACATACCGGTGGGCCAATCCAGCAGGATAGACCTGCAACTGGAGCCGCTCCCCGCCTATACCGCATACAAAGAACGTCTCGTTTCCAAGCGCTGGCAGGCCTGGGGAACGCTGGCCCTGGGTGTCCTGGCCGCGGGTGGTTCCGCCGGCCTGCTGGTCTGGGCCGCGGATAGCCAGCACTCGGCCGACGACGCTTACGCCGACTACCGGCAGGCGCTGGACAAGGCGACGGGCCAGGCTGCCCTGGACGACGCGCGTTCCCTTGACAAGCAAGCCCAGTGGGGAAGGGTCGGCGGTTACGCAAGCATCGGCGTCGCGGCCCTGGCGTTGGGATGGAGTATTTACAGCTTTGTGACCATGCCCGAGCGCCGGCAGTCCTGGAGCCTGTCACCCGCGCCGACGGCCGCGGGCAGCGGCGGGCAATTCGTGTTGGGAGGGCGATTCTGATGAAAAGGGCAATCCTGGCGGGCGCGTGTCTGGCCTTGGTAGCGGCCGCTTGCGCGGTGGAGCGCGACGAGACCAACCCGGTGGTGAGCGCGGCAAACGGGACGCTGGACGCTCATCTAAGGGCCGATGTCGTCTACGGCGTGGGAATCGAGCTGGCCTGGGATAAACCGGTAATAGAAGATCTGCAGAGTTTCCGCATCTACAAGGGAGCGCCGGATTCGAACTGCAAGGACATGCTGCTGCTTACGACCCTGGATATTACCGAAACGTCGTATCGAGACGAGCAGGTGGTGCCGGAGACCGAGTATGCCTATTGCCTGACTGCATCCAGGGGAGAGGAAGAAACGGCGCGCGACGGCGCACCCACCGCAAAGCAGACGCCCCGTGCGCCGAGCTTCGTGGTAAACGGCGGAAACTACCTGGCCGCGCAGGAGACGGTTTCCGTCGACGTCTCGTATCATCAGGATCTTTTTTCACCCGAGAAAATCCTGGTAGTAGTGGACAACGGCAACCCCGCCGAGATCCCCTTCGCCGCTCACACGAGCGTGGACATCTCGGGGGCCAACGGCGCCCGCGAGATAGCGCTCTCATTAAAGGATGGATCCGGCCTGGCGACCAAACCGCAAGCGTTCGATATCTACCTGTGTAAAGGCCCGCTCACGGACAACGACGGCGACGGATATCCGGGCGGAGAGCCGCTAGGCGACTGTCCCGGCATGATTTTCGACTGTGACGACGGCGATGCCGGTATCAATCCCGGTGTTGCCGAGCTTTGTGACGGCGTGGATCGGGACTGCGACGGAGTGTATGACAACGGCTTCGATGGTGACGGGGACACCTACACGACCTGCGGGACGCTGACAACCGACGGGAGCGCCGTGGTGGCGGATTGCGATGACGGGGATCCGGGAATCAATCCTGGTGTCGCCGAGCGTTGTGACGGCGTGGATCAGGACTGCGACGGAGTATATGACAACGGCTTCGATGGTGACGGGGACAGCTACACGACCTGCGGGACGCTGACAACCGATGGGAGCGCCGCGGCTCAAGACTGCAACGACGAAAATCAGGGAATATACCCGGGTGCCCATGAAGATTGCGATGGAATAGACCAGAATTGCGACGGCGTGGCCGATATCGACATCGGTCCATGCGACGGAGGCACGCTTGACGAAGACGGCGACCTTTTCGGGTCGATCGCAAGTGGAGGCACTGATTGCGATGACAACGACAAGGAAATTCATCCTGGCGTAAGCGAAGATTGCGACGGCGTCGATCAGAACTGCGACGGCATAGTCGATACGGACATCGGCCCATGCGACGGAGGAACGATTGACGAAGACGGCGACCTTTTCGGGACGATCGCAAGTGGAGGCACAGATTGCGATGACAACGACGAGGACATCCACCCGGGGATATCGGAAATCTGCGACGGCAAGGATCAGAATTGCGACGGAACCTTCGACGAAGATTTCGACGGTGATATGGACGGCTACACAACCTGTGGCACGCGAACGACGGATGGAAGCTCCACCACGGCAGACTGCAACGACGGAAATGCCGCGATAAATCCGGGTGTCGCAGAACTTTGTGACGGTGTGGATCAGGACTGCGACGGAGTGTATGACAACGGCTTCGACGGTGACGGGGACAGCTACACGACCTGCGGGACGCTGACGACGGACGGGAGTGCTGTTACGACTGATTGCAATGACGGTGATGGAAGTATCCATCCAGGCGCCGCGGAGGTTTGCGATGGGGTGGATCAGGACTGTAACAGCATCCGCGATGATGGTTTGGACGATGACCAGGATGGCTACGGCAAGACCGGCACCGAGGGTTGTCCCAATCCCGGAGCGGATTGCAACGATGGCAACGCTGGTATCAATCCCAGCGCCACGGAGGTTTGCGACGGCGTTGACCAGGATTGCGACGGCGTGTACGACAACGGCTTCGACGGAGATGTGGACACCTACACGACCTGCGGGACGCTGACGACGGATGGGAGCGCCGTGACGGCTGATTGCAATGACGGGGATCCGGGAATCAATCCGGGAGTTGCAGAATTATGTGACGGGATGGATCAGAATTGTGACGGGCAGAGTGATGAAGGTCTGGGGATATGTGACAGCGGAACGGTGGACAATGACGGTGATCACTTCGGTTCAATTGCCACCGGCGGCACCGATTGCAACGACAACAATCCCGACATGCATCCGGGTGTCACCGAGCTTTGTGATGATGCGGTGGACCAGAACTGCGATGGCTCGTTGATTTGCGATGGCGGTTCAGTGGACTCTGACGGAGATACCTATGGTTCGGTCCCCAGTGGCGGGACAGATTGTAATGACGGCGATGCCAGTGTAAAGCCAAGCGCCATGGAAGTCTGCAACGGGATTGATGATGACTGCAATCCTGCAACAGTCGACGGATTATCAGATGGCGACGGAGACGGCTGGGGAGATGCCTGCGACAACTGCCCGGGCGTCTCAAACTCTAACCAGGCCGACGACGATTTGGATGGGACGGGTGCGCTTTGCGACTGCGACGATGGCGATCCGGAGAACAGTCCATGGTTCAGCGAGGTTTGTGACGGGCAGGACAACGACTGCGGTGGCGACGTCGACGAAGGCTTCGACGGTGACGCTGACACCTACACGACCTGCGGTACGCTGACGACAGACGGGAGCGCCGTGGTGGCGGATTGCGATGACGGCGACCCGAACATCAATGCCGCTGCGGGCGAGGTTTGCGATGGTATTGACAACAACTGCGATGGAGCATTGGACGAGGGTATGGACGACGACCAGGACGGCTACGGAAAGACCGGGACCGAGAATTGTCCAAACCCCGGTGTGGACTGCGACGATGGAAATTCCCTGGTGTATCCAGGCGCGGTCGAGGCCTGCGAAATCGGCCCGGCCGTCGATGACAATTGCGATGGAGATCTGATTTGCGACGGAGGCGGGGTTGACGCGGACGGGGACGGTTATGGCTTGCTTGCAAGCGGGGGCACTGACAACTGCGATGACGATGTGTACAACTGGACGTCTAACGGGTGTGCAAACTGCGTGGATGGAGATGACGATGGATTTGGGGCGGATTGCGACTACGGGCTGGATTGCGACGACACGGATGTCGGCGTGAATGAACAAGACTACATACTCTGTCAATACGTAAGTTCTCCGGACTACTGGTACGATGTCTGCCTTGATGGCGTCTGCATATCCCCGGGCGCCTGTGGTGACGCAAGTTGCAACGTACGCTATGCGCACTTCGTGGTGCCGCCGGCTTCAGGCCATTCCGATTTCACCAGCACCGAGCCCGTGTCCGGCCAGCCGGTGGTCACTGACAATGTGACCGGCCTGGTGTGGCAGGGAAGTGACTCCGGAACACACACATGGCAAGACGCCATTGATTACTGCGACGGCCTTGACTGGGGCGGATATACCGATTGGTACCTGCCTGACGAGTATGAGCTGCAGTCCATAGTGGACTACGGAAGAACGAACCCGTCGATTGATCCGGTCGCTTTCCCCGGCACGCCTTCGAATTGGTTCTGGACGTCGTCGTCCTATGTGTTCGCCTCGTCCTACGCATGCTCCGTCTACTTCAGCTCCGGCAGCGTCGACGTCGACGTCAAGGACAACAACTACAATGTGCGTTGTGTGCGCAGAGGACCGTGACAGCGCAGCAGCGGCGGAACGAAGTGTAGCCGTGCCCATCGGTATCCTCGTTTCTTGAGGGCTCGGCTCTTTGGTGATTCGATCATTTGACGCTTTGAAATTGTGGACGCAATCGCATGGCGCGCTACGAGCACCTTGCCATATATAAGAAGAGCTTCGAGCTGGCCGTTTACCTCGAGAAACTGGTGGCCGGGTTTGACAGGCGCCACAAGTATGGCCTGGGCGCCCGCATGCAGGCAGGCGCCCAGGATGTCCTCGGGCGGCGACAGGGCGAGAGAACTTCTGGAGTTGCGCCTGGAGGTGGAAGTGCTCAAGAACCTTCTGCACCTGGCAAAGGAGGTGCATGCTTTCAAATCATATAACGCGTATCATCACTCGGCCGGCCTGGCAGTGAACGTGGACGCCGGGCCGGCCGGGAGAAAAAGTTTTTCTTTATGAAGATATATTCAAGGAGGCTTCCCAATGAGAAAAGGCATGCAGATCATCGTTGTGTTCTTGCTTTGCTTGGTGTTACCGGCGCCTGGCGGCGCCGGTGGCGGACACTTCATCCGCACCGAGCCCGTGGCCGGCCGGCCGGTTGTCACGGATGGCGTTACCGGGCTGGTGTGGCAGGGCTGCCCCGCGGGCCTGAGTGGCGGCGACTGCACGACGGGCGCCGCCGAGACGTACACCTGGCAAAACGCCATTGATTACTGCGACGGCCTCAACTGGGGCGGGCACACCGACTGGTATCTGCCGGATGCGAAGGAGCTTCGAACCATCGTTGACAACCACAGAACGTACCCAGCCATTGATACTTCGGTTTTTCCCGGCACGCCTTCGAATTGGTTCTGGACATCGTCGTCCTGTGCGGGCGACTCGTCCTACGCATGGTACGTCTACTTCAACCACGGCCACGTCCGCAACGACGTCAAGGAGTCCAACCCCCGCAATGTGCGTTGTGTGCGCAGAGGACCGTAATTTGGCTCTTTGGTGATTCGATCATTTGACACTTTGAATCTTTTCCGGCCGCCGGAATTGCCAAGAGACGGACGGGCGCCGGGTGGCCGCATGAATGTCGTGACCTTGATTCGGCCTTATTCCAACAGCTATTTCAGCGCCGGGCACAGATCGCGGTGATCCTGTTTATCTGCAAGTATTATGGCCATACGAGGCATAATTCAGCACTCTGGCTTTTATTCTGAGCCATATTCCAACAAGTCCAACTTTGTTGGAATATGCTCTTCCACGGCTCGGATGGGTCATGGGTGCCAGGTGATTCGGGTTCTCTGATTTAATTGGTTTTTCTATCCTACGCCGCGGCTCCCGGTTTGGGTGTCCGAATTTCGAACAGCGTGACCGATTTTCGGACATTCTCGTGTTTTTTCGTCAAAGCCCGGCTAGAAACATCTTGAAAAAACGGCCTACTGGTGCGGCGAGCGATATGGCATGGGCTTTGCTCTACTATTCCAGATCAGGAGTCTTTGACTTTTTGGCTTCCTCAGAAAGGAATGTCAATGCAACTGACACGGATAGAAGGTTTGATATATGAAGTGAGGGGCCGCCGGGTCATGCTGGATCGGGATCTGGCGTTACTCTACAGTGTTGACACCAGAGTGTTGAATCAAGCTGTTCGCAGAAACCTGAAGCGGTTTCCTGACGATTTCATGTTCAGACTAACCGCCGAGGAGCGTGATTCCCTAAGATCACAAATTGTGATCTTAGAGAGTGGTAGGGGACATCATCGAAAATACCCTCCATTCGCGTTCACAGAGCAAGGTGTAGCTATGCTCTCAAGTGTTCTCAGGAGCTCTCGTGCTATCCAGGTCAATATCGAAATCATGCGGGCTTTCGTGAAGTTGCGAAAAATTCTTGTCCAGAATAAAGAACTTGCGGAAAAATTAGCCGAACTAGAATGTAAGGTAACAAGCCATGATCAAAGTATTCGTGCGATCTTCGAGGCTATCAGACAACTCATGGAGGAACCGGTTTCCAAAAAGCGGCGAATTGGATTCGGGGCAAAAGACGAAAAAGACGATTGATGGTGCATCAGATGGAGTACCCGGTTCGTATGGCACCTCGTTTGCACCTGCACCTCGTTTCGGCACCTCGTTTCGGACTACCCGCCGGGGCGGGGGTTGTTCCTACTGGGGAATACACAGCAGGCGCAGGCTGCCGCCCACGAAACCGCGCGGCCAGCATTTCAGATCGGTCCGCGGGCACTGGTAGGTTCCGGCGCAGTCGTAGAGGCAGGTCTGGGTCTCGGGCGGGCTGGTGCAACTGTCGCAGTCGTCGCACAGCAGGCCCTGGCTGTTGTCGCACTCGAGATCCACGGTGCAGGGGGCGCCCTCCTGGCCTGCGCCGGCCGGATGGCACTGGCCGCTGACTTGATCGCATTCCCAGTCTTGCTGGCAGTCCTGGTTGGTTTGGCACCTGGTCTTGCAGATGCACGCGCCGGTGTCGCAGTACTCGTCGGCCTGGCAACCTCCGCAGCAGTCGTCTATGCAGACGTGGCTTTCGTAGTTGCACTGCTTACCGGCGGCGCAATCGGAGTTCTGATCGCAGCCTTCCTGGCACTCGCCCACGCCTGCCGGGCCGGCGGTCGGGTTGCACCACTGGCCCTGGGGACAGGTCTCGATGGTGCAGCCGGGGCTGACACACTCGTTGTCGCGGCACTCCTGGTTGCCCGCGCAGTCGGCGTCGTTGACGCACTCGGGCATGCACTCGCCCTCGCGGCAGCTCGGATAATTCGGATCCTTGCAGTCGTCGTCCGACAGGCAACCTTCCGAGTCGGGGATGCAGGTTCCGAAGTTGCAGTGGAACCCGGCACAGCAGTCGTCGTCGCCCTGGCACATCCCGGGCGGCTTAGTGCACTCGCCGTTCTTGCAGACCAGGCAGATCGCATGCGCGCAATCCTCGCGCGTCGTGCAGTTCTTCGGCACGCAGCGGTTGTCGATGCACTTCTCGTCCTGGCCGCACTGCTCCGGCCCGGTGCAGGTCTTGTCGTCTCCACCGGCCGGCACGCACTCGCCGCCGGTGCAGGTCTCGTTGGCGTAGCAGTCGCAGAACTCGTCGCAGGCCGTCGGGGCGCTTCCCGCCTCGCAGCGCGACAGGCTGGTGTTGCAGACCATGTTCTGGCCGCGTTCGCCGCAGTCGTAGTTGCAACTACAGGCCTTGATTTCCTGGCAGACGCCGCCGATGCAGTCTTGGCCCGCGGGGCAATCGTCTTTCGACTGGCAGAAGGTGATGTCGCCGCCGGCCCCGTCGGCGTCCCAGGCGTCTCCGCCGTCGAAGGGACCGCCGCCGCTCGAACAGCCCGCGACCGTGATAAAGATTGCAAGCGCGGCCGACGAGAATATCTTTACACAAGCAGTTCTCATTTTCTCCTCCAAGGCGAAGACAAATCAATAATAGCAGAAAAAGACAAAAGCGCCAGACGTAATGAAATTGCGTACCCGTTGGGTTATGGGTTATGTTCATTGTCAGGAGGGAGGTGGCCCGATGAGTGAGAAATCCTTTGATGATTTTACAGCCGGCAACTTGCTGTTTAAAACGCTCGACGAGGCCGCAAGACAACGAGTTCTGGAGTTGGCTCGCCTGGAGAAGTATTCCAAGGGAGACACGATCATTGAGCAGGATGAAACCGGCGATGACATCTACTTGTTGAAAAGCGGCAAGGTGGACGTCCAGACAATGCAGGAAGGTTTCATCATCGAACTCACCACCCTCGAACCGGGCAGCATTTTCGGCGAAGTTGCCGAGGTATCCAACGTCCGCCGCACGGCGACCATTGTCGCCAAGGAGGACGTAGAAGTGTTGCGCTTCCTGGGACCGGAACTGGTAGAGGAACTCAGGAAACACCCCACCGCCAGCAAGCTGCTCGACCACATAGTCCTGCACCGCGCCAAGGATACGATCGAGAAGACATTCGGGTACTAAAAGGCTTCGGTTTCGAACGACGAGTCTTACGTCCAGTCGACTACCTGCCAGCCCAATCGTTTAGCGTAGCGCCGAAGAGCTCGTGAGGGAGTGGTGGCCATGCGCTTGCCGCATAGTTCGAGTATCGGCACGTCCGAGAGGTGATCGCTGTAGGCCCAGGAGCTTGCCCAGTCGGTCTGCTGGTAGAGATCCAGTTCCTTCAGCCTTTTGACCTTTTCCTGGCCGTAGCAGTTGGCTCCCATTACGGTAGGGACGGGTTCGATCGCCGTGCGAGTGGCGACTAAAACGTCGAAGCCCAGATGCCGGGCAATATTTTTCATGTAGAAGTCCACCGAGGCCGTGGCCAGAATTAGCTTGTGCCCTTGTTCGCGATGCCAGCGCACTCGTTCGAGACCCTCCGCGAAGTAGCGCTGCCGGATGACCCGCTCGTGGAAATTATCAACCAGTGCCTCGCGCTCGGGCGGAGGGACGTGTCTCAGGATCTTCAGCATGGCGTTCTTGATGCGCTTCTTGGTGACCAGCCCCAGGCCGTATCCCGGAGCCAGGGTGGCCAAGAGCGGAAACTCGGTCAAAGCGCGCGGGTAACGCCGCAGCACAAAAAGGACAAACGGCAGGGCCGAGTCGCCGCGGACCAGCGTGCCGTCGAAGTCGAAAAGGCCGACTGTGATCTTTGAACTCATCCGTTCGCATCGATGGCATGATAAGAGTGGCCTGTCAAGCCGGGATCTGGTATCAATGCGGCTTGTGATGAAGGAGAAATCCAAAAGACCGGGCTGCTTTGCCATTGTTCCGGCCGCGGGACGGGGGCTTCGTTTCGGCGGCCGGCTGCCCAAGCAGTTTGCGCCAGTCTGCGGTTCTACAATCCTCACCCGCACGCTCCGGGCGCTCTGGTCGACCGGACTCCTGGACGGGATGGTCGTGGTCGTGCCGGCGGAAGCGGCCGGCTCGGACGAGATTTTGCCGGGCGACATGCGCGGGCGTGACGACATCCTGGTGACGGCCGGCGGCATGCGCCGCTGCGATTCAGTCAAGGCGGGCCTCGATCGCCTGCCGGCCGGATGCGAACTGGTGCTGGTGCACGATGGGGCGCGGCCGCGGGTTTCGGCCGCGCTGGTCGAGCGAGTGATCACCGGCGCTCTGCAATACGGGGCATGCGTGCCCGTGCTGCCGGCCGCGGAAACATTGAAGCAAGTCGATCACAACGGAAAAGTCGAGGCCACCCTGGACAGAAGCCGGGTGCGTTTGGCTCAGACCCCTCAGGGATTTGCAAGAGAGATCCTTGCAGAGGCTTATCGCCGGGTCGGCACGAACGACCAGGGCGTCGACTTCACGGACGATGCGGCACTTGTTGAGCAAGCCGGCTACCCGGTGTCCACCGTCGCCGGCGAGCCGGGAAACATCAAGCTGACCCGGCCTTCCGATCTGGCCGGTCTGGGCCTCATGATTCCGCGCGTTGGCTTGGGCTACGACGTGCACCGCTTCGGACCCGGCCGCAAGTTGTTGTTGGGCGGCGTCGAGGTCGCACATCCCCAGGGGCTCCTCGGGCACTCCGACGGCGACGTCGCGCTGCACGCCTTGATAGATGCGCTTCTGGGGGCTGCAGCCCGGGGAGACATCGGGCGTCTTTTTCCTGACGACGACCCGGCCTACCTGGGAGCCGACAGCATCGATCTGTTGCAAAAGACTCTTTCCGTAATCGGGCGCGCCGGTTTCACGGTCTGCTCGGCTGACATCACCATCGTCGCCCAGGCGCCGCGCCTGAAGGACTATCTGCCGCGCATGGCCGAGAGAGTGTCCGAGGCGCTCGGCCTCGACCCCGGCCAGGTCGGAGTCAAGGCCACGACCGAGGAAGGCCTGGGGTTCACCGGGCGGCAAGAGGGCATCGCCGCCCATGCGCTGGCCGTGCTGGTTAGAGAGAGAACGGAAGATGAGTGACGTACAAAAAAATACACCGGCGTCAGGGGAAGATAGCTTCTTCGAATCGGAGGTCGCCGAACGAGATCCGCAGGGCCTCGGGCAACTGGAAGAACGCAAACTTCGATCGCGCAGACTCAGGGCGCGCATCTTTGTCTGCCTGGTGCTGGCTTTGGCGCTGGTGTTGATCTACATGTTGCGCGATGACCTTGCCTATTTCTTCGAATCACGCACACCTGTCGATTTCGGTCTGGCCGAAGAGATGCAGACCAGGCCGCTCGATCACAACAGCTATGTTCACCTGCACGGCATCGCCAGGGACATGTGCATCAAGGCCGACCTGCTGACAGGCAGCGTGCGCTTTTTATACCTACTGGGATCCGACCTGGGTAGCCGCATTCTGATAGAGACTCCCACGGAAAAGGATACGGGTTGCCTGGGCGCGGTCGAAAGCGATTTCGAGGGGAGGCTTGTGAACCTTGACGAAACCAGGCGCTACGATCGCGTGTTGAGCTACTACCGCAAGCATTTTCCGAGCGCGCCTCGGGAGAGGCCCGTCTACTTGCTGCAGGACGGCATGCGACCCCTAAGCGCCTGGTGGTATCCGCTGGCGGTCCTGGTTATCCTGTTGCTGTGGGTGCTGAACGTCCGCACGCTCATTCGCATCAGGCGACGCGCCCGCTTGAGCGATCAAGGAGGAACGCAATGAGCCTGACAATTTACAACACTTTCACAAACGGCAAGCAGCCGTTCGAGCCGCTGGTGCCCGGCAAGGTCGGCATGTACGTCTGCGGAGTAACCGTCTACGACATGTGCCACATCGGCCACGCCCGGGCCTACGTGACCGCCGACCTGATCTATCGCTATCTTCAGGCCAGCGGCTTCGAAGTGACCTACGTGCGCAACTTCACCGACGTCGACGACAAGATCATCAAGCGGGCCGCCGAGCTGGGCATCCCGACCGGCGAGCTGACCGAGAAGAATATCAGCGAGTTTTACACCGACATGGACGCGCTGATGATCAAGCGCCCCGACGTCGAGCCGCGTGTCACCGGGCACATCCCAGACATCATCGAGACGGTGCGCGCTTTGGTCGATCGCGGACACGCCTACGTTGTGGACGGCGACGTCTATTTCGACGTGCCGTCGTATCCCGACTACGGCAAGCTTTCGAAACGCAACCTCGACGACCTCAAGGCCGGAGCGCGTGTTGAAGTCGACCGGCGCAAGCGCAGCCCGCTGGATTTCGTTCTCTGGAAAGCGTCCAAGCCGGGGGAACCAAAATGGGACAGCCCCTGGGGCAAGGGCCGACCCGGCTGGCACATCGAGTGCTCGACCATGAGCACCAAGTATCTGGGCAAGACTTTCGACATTCACGGCGGCGGCAAGGATCTTATCTTTCCCCACCACGAGAACGAGATCGCCCAGGCCGAGGCGGCCCACGGTGTGCCCTTTGTGCGTTACTTCTTCCATAACGGCTTCGTCAACATCGACAAGGAGAAGATGTCCAAGTCGCTGGGCAACTTTTTCACCGTCCGCGAAATCTGCCAGCGCTACGACCCGGAGGCGCTGCGCTACTTCTTGCTGACGACCCACTATCGGAGCCCGATCAACTTCGAGGTGGAGTTCAACTGCCCCGAGTGCGGCGCCGCGCTGAGCCGCGCGGACCTCGAGGCTTCGAGGTGCCCGGCTTGCCACGAGAATCTCTCCGGCGAATCGGCGGGACGGGGCATTCGCTTGCCTGCGCTCGAGGAAAACCAGAGGCGCTTGGACTACTTGTACACAACGCTTCAGCGTATGGACAAGTTCTTAGACAGCGGGGCTACGGGCGTCGGAGAACTCGTCAGGCGCGAAGAGGTCGACTCGCTGCGCCCGCGATTCAGTGCGGCCATGGACGACGACTTCAACGCCGCCGCGGCGCTGGCTGTCGTCTCGGACGCCATGCACCTGGCGAACGACGTACTGGACAACAAGGAAAAAAGGGCCGAGGCCCTGATTACATCGACTATCCAGGTAATCCGCGACGCACTCGATCGCATGGCCGCGGTGCTGGGCGTCCTCGAGCGCGATCCGGCCGAGGCGCTAGCGGCGTTGAAGGCTAGAGCCTTGCGCTCGGTCGCAAGCGACCCCGGAGAGATCGATCGACTGGTGACCGAGCGCAACCAGGCCCGGACCGACAAGGACTTCGCGCGCGCCGATGAAATTCGCGGACGGCTGTCTGACATGGGCGTCGAGTTGATGGACGGCCCCGAGGGAACCACCTGGAAGGTCGGCTGACAGGGTGAGCTGCAATGCCCAGATTCGAACTGGTGAGCGAGTTTGAGCCCGCGGGCGATCAGCCGCGGGCCATCGATCAGCTTTCCGCGGGGCTTGAGCGCGATGATCGGCACCAGGTGCTTTTGGGCGTGACCGGCTCGGGCAAGACCTTCACCATCGCCGGCGTTATCGGAAGATTGCAGCGGCCGGCTTTGATCATCGCTCACAACAAGACCCTGGCCGGACAGCTCTACTCGGAGTTCCGCGAGTTCTTTCCCGGCAACGCCGTGTGCTTCTTTGTTTCCTACTACGACTACTACCAGCCCGAAGCCTACGTCCCGCAGTCGGATACCTACATAGAGAAGGACGCCAGCATCAACGATGAGATCGATCGCCTGCGGCACGTGGCCACCCACTCTCTTCTCACGCGGCCTGATGTAATCATTATCGCCTCGGTATCGTGCATCTTCGGACTGGGCCCGGTCGAGTCCTATGCCGAGATGCGGGTGGATCTGGCGCGCGGTAAAGCGCCGGGACGCGACGCCTTACTGCGGCGCCTGGTGGATATCCATTACACGCGCAACGATTTGGATTTTCATCGCGGCACTTTCCGGGTGCGCGGCGATGTGGTCGACGTGTTTCCGGTCTACGAGGAAGAGCGCGCCTTGCGCATCTCTTTTTGGGGAGACGAGATCGAACGGATCGACCTGATCGACCCCCTGCGCGGAGCCAGGCTCGAACAGCTCGATAGTGTCTCGGTCTACCCCGGCAGCCACTACGTCACCGGCGCCCGGTCGCTCGAGCGCGCCATGGGCGGCATTCGCGAAGAGCTGGCCGCTCAGCTCGGGCTTTTCAGGAAGGAGGGGCGCGAGCTTCAGGCTCAAAGGCTCGAGCAGCGCACCATGTACGATCTCGAGATGATCGAGCAGATGGGCTACTGCACCGGGATCGAAAACTACAGCCGTTACCTGTCCGGTCGCCTGCCGGGCGAACCGCCCCCCACGCTGATAGACTACCTGCCGGCCGACGCGTTGATCGTCATCGACGAAAGCCACCAGACCCTGCCGCAGATTAAAGGCATGGTCAAGGGCGACCGTTCGCGCAAGCAGACCCTGGTAGAGCACGGCTTCCGTTTGCCCTCGGCGCTGGACAACCGGCCGTTGACCTACGAGGAGTTCGACGCCCGCGCCGGGCAGCGTATCTACGTCTCGGCAACCCCGGCCCCCTTCGAGGTGCAACTTGCCCGGGGCGTGCTGGTGGAGCAGATCATCCGCCCGACGGGTCTGATCGATCCGCAGGTCGAGATCCGCCCGGCGGCCAGTCAGGTGGATGACGTACTCGATCAGATCAGGCAGACGGTCGCGCGCGGCCAGCGGGTGCTGGTTACCACCCTGACCAAGCGCATGGCCGAGGAGTTGTGTGACTATCTCGCCGAGCACGAAGTCCGGGTGCGATACCTGCACTCGGATATCGAGACGCTCAAGCGCATGCAGATCGTGCGCGAACTGAGAGCCGGCGCTTTCGACGTGCTGGTCGGCATCAACCTGCTGCGGGAGGGACTGGACATCCCCGAAGTGTCGCTGGTGGCCATCCTGGATGCCGATCGGGAGGGCTTCTTGCGCAGCGAGACCGCCCTGGTTCAAACCACCGGCCGCGCGGCGCGCAACATTGACGGCCGGGTAATTTTCTACGCCGACCGCGAGACCGACTCGGTGCGCCATGCCCTGGCCGAAACCCGGCGCCGGCGTGAGATTCAGAGACGCTACAACCGCAAGCACAAAATCCACCCCCGTTCGGTCACCAAGGAGATCCGTGACTTGCCGCGCATGGGTTTAGAGCGGGATCACGGAGCAAAAGTCGCATCGACCGTCACCAGCGGCGCCGAGATTATAGAGTTGATCGACGAACTCACCGGTCAGATGCGCGCGGCGGCGGAAGACCTTGATTTCGAGCGGGCCGCCGAACTGCGCGACCGCATTCGCGAGCTTGCGCAGTTCCACCTGAGAAGCGGATAGATAGCGGCATGGCCCGGAATGTACAGCCGCTGAAAGGCGCACGTCTGGAAGCCCTGCTCGAGAGGCTTCCGGCCAAGCCCGGGGTATACCTGATGAAGGGGCTGCGCGGGAGCGTTATCTACATCGGCAAGGCCAAGAACCTGCGTTCGCGGGTACGCAGCTACTTCAGGGCCTCCGGTGACGAGCGGGCCTTCGTCGCGCGCCTCGACTGCGAGCTGGGCGAGATCGAGGTAATAGTCACGTCTTCCGAAAAAGACGCCCTGATTCTCGAACGCGAATTGATCGGGAAGAAACGGCCGCGATACAACGTCGATCTGACGGACGACAAGAACTTTTTGTCGATCCGCATCACAAGCTCGCAGCCCTACCCGCGCCTGGTCCTCGACCGGCGGCGCCCGCGAGGCGATCCGCAGGCAGACGGCGGCGGGCGCTGGTTCGGCCCTTACACATCGGCCACGGCGGCGCGGGAGACCTTTCGCCTGTTGCAGACTGCGTTCGGCCTGAGGACCTGCAACGACACCTCTTTCCGCGGGCGCCAAAGGCCGTGCCTGCTGCAGCAGATGGGTCGCTGTTTAGGCCCCTGCGCCCTCGAGGTGCCGCCGGACGAGTACGCCCTGCACATCAAGCAGGCAGTGTCTCTTCTGTCCGGTCGCAGCGACGATGTCATCGAGGCACTTCGGGACAAGATGCGAGCGGCGGCCGCCGAGCTGCGTTTCGAGGATGCCGCCCGCCTGCGTGACAGGATTGCGGCCGTCAGCGGTGCCCTCGATCGGAAAACGCTCATCGATCCGTCCAGGAAGGACCGGGATGCTATCGGTATCCACCGGGAGGGCGCGGCGGGCGTGATAGTGATCTTGCACGTGCGAAGGGGATGGCTATTGGGCATCAGTCGCTTCCCTTTCTCGGATAGCCAGGCGCCCACGGCCGACCTGGTGCGCCAAATCTTCACCCGGCACTACGGCAGCGGGGCCGAGGTGCCTCCGGAGATCTTCCTGCCTCCCGAAGCGTCCCTGGGGGCGGAGGGCGATGGCGATCTTGACCTGCTCTGCGAGTTCCTGTGTGAGAGGCGTAAGGGTATAGTCGAGTTGTTCGCTCCCCGGCGCGGCACGGCCGAACTGATTGGGCTGGCCCGCGAGAACGCCCGCGAGGCTTTCCTGTCCAGGCTGGCCACCACCGGAATCCTGATGAATCGACTCGAACGCCTGGAAAGAAGGCTGCACCTGGCACACTTGCCGCGGCGCATCGACTGCTTCGACCTTTCCACCCTGGGAGGACACTGGAGCGTAGGTTCGATGGCCGTGCTTGTGGACGGCGAACCGGCTCCGGCAGAGTATCGACGCTACCGGATCCGCGATGCGGCCCCGGATTCAGACGTGGACATGATGCGCGAGGTGATCTCGAGGCGTTTTCGATCCATCCTGGATGGCAAGGTTGACGGCCCCGATCTAGTTCTGCTCGACGGTGGGTTGGGACAACTCAGGGCGGTCCGGGCTGTGTTTGAAGACCTCGGTGTTACGGATGTCGGCCTGGCGGCGCTGGCCAAGGGACGCGCCGAAAAGAAAAAGGGTAAACGATCAAGGGAGAAAGTCTATCTGCCGGGTCGCAAGAACCCGATTCTGCTCAGGCCCGACAGCGACGAGCTGTTTCTGCTTGCCCGAGTGCGGGACGAGGCACACCGTTTCGCCGTCGCCTATCACAGGCGCCTGCGCAGAAAGAGCAAGTTACGCTCGGTGCTCGACGAAGTTCCCGGAGTAGGGCCGGTCTTACGGCGGCGACTGCTGGTTCATTTTGGCAGCCTGCGGGGCGTGCGGGCAGCGGTGCCCGGGCGCCTTACCGAGGTCAAGGGCGTGACGCCCCGCCTGGCGCTGCGCATCCACAATTTTCTTTGCGACTTGACCGATCTTGGCGGTACTGATAGTGGAACTTGAATACGATCACATGGAGTAGATGATGAAGATATACACAAAAACGATTCCGATCATTGCCAAAGAGATAGTCGACAGCCTGGTAGGCAACGGCGATATCGAACTTGAAGAAGGCCTTGAGGCCGAGGCTCCCAGGGACTTCGAAGCCATCCTGGCCGAGTACGTCCGCAGTGAGCGGGAGGTGTGCGATTACACCACTGACGTGCTGGCCTCGCATGGCTGGGGAAATGCCAAGTACGGTGAGGCCCGCCGCCTTGCCGCCGCCAACAGGAAGGTTCCCCTCGATGACGAGGCCCTTGACTTCATCATCAACCAGATGCTCGAGTTCATGCTGATGTCGGCGAACATCGCCGAGGTTTATGCCGAGGACAGGATCATGCGCAAACGCATCGCGGACATCATCAGGCGCAGCCTGAAAGTTCACGACGAGCTCGATGTCGAGGTTCGCAAGCGTCTGCGGAATCTGCAGGAAGGCACGCGCGACTGGGAGATTGCCTACCGCAAGACGATGGAAGAGGTGCGGCGCGCCAAGGGGCTTGTCTGAAGGCCGTGGAATTCTACTTTTTGAGTATTATGTCGAACTTCTTCACCTCGAACTTCTTGTCCAGTTTGAAGCGGGTGGAGAAAGGTCGGTAATGAGGCTTCTCGATCTTCAATTCGTGTTCTGATCCAACATCCAGGTTTTGCACGATGCAAGGCGTCGCGCACCTTTCCGATGTGTCGAGAAACACCTTGGCGCCGGCGGGAGTGGAACTTACCGATAGCATGCACTTACCGGACGGCACCCCCGGAGATGTCTCCGGCGCTGGTTGCGCGCGGAAGAAAAGTGTCGCAGCCAGCGCGACCAAGAGCGCCAACACTCCCAGGCCAAGCCAAAGGCAGTATCGCCTGCCGGTCGAAGGCGGTCGAAAAGCGGCCTTATCCAATTCGTGACCAGTCGCTTCGGCGTGCGTCTCGATTTCCGGGGTGGCTGCGGGATGCGGTTTGAGACCCTCAGCGCCGAGATCGCTGAACAGGTGTGGCTCGATCTCACCCTGGGCCAGCGCATCTTCGATCTTTGCGGCTTTCTCGATTCGTTCGCCGAACAGGTCGCGCATGAAGGCCGCCAGGTCCTCGGGTGTCGACTCCTGCCCGGTCACACGGGCCGCCTCATCCAGGGTGGAGGCGAACTGTTCGGCGGTTTGAAAACGGGCATCTGGGTTCTTGATCAGGGCCTTGAGGATGACGGCATCGAGTTGCTCGGGGATTTCAGGGTTCCAGCGGTTCGGCGGCGGCGCGCTGCCCTCGATGATATCTTTGAAGATTTCCCTGTTTTCCATGCGCTGGTAACGGCGCCGACCCGTGACCAGTTCCCATAACACGGTTCCGGCGGCGTAGACGTCGGTGCGGGCATCGAGCGGTTTGCCCGTGACCTGCTCGGGCGACATGTAGGGCAGCTTGCCCTTGACCGTACTTTTTGACTCCTGCTTCTCGTAGTTGCTGGTGGCCCTGGCTACACCGAAGTCGAGCACTTTCGTCTCTCCATCGAAAGAGACGATGATGTTCTGCGGGCTGATATCGCAATGAACGATGTTCAAGGGCCTCCCGGCGACATCTGTCTTGGTATGTGCGTATTGCAGTCCCAGGCATGCCTGGCGCACTATTCTCACGGAGTGCCGCAAGGGGAGGAGTTTCTTTTTCTTGCGAAATGCCTTGGCTATCGAATAGGCGTTTTCGCCGTGGACGTACTCCATGGCGATGAAGTAGTTCCCGTCAGCGTATCCCAGGTCGTACATCTGCACCAGGTTGGGGTGCATCAGGCGCGAGGCGATGCGCGCCTCGTTGAGAAAAAGATGCACGTACTCGCGGTTGTTCCTGAGTTCGGGCCGCAGCATCTTGATGACCACCAGCTTGTCTTCGCCGTCGGGCAAACGCTGCGTGGCAATGTAGATCTCGGCCATGCCGCCGGTGGCGATTCCCTTCAGCAGATGAAACCTACCCACTTGCCGGATCATCGAAAACCGATTCTTCCCATCTCAATCAAACAACGAACCTGGCCGCTCAAATGATATTCCAGACACCACGCCTTTTGGAAGGTCTTTTTGTTGTGGAACGCTGACCAGGAGTCTACTCCAGGAAGTTGGCCTTGATGACTGTTTTCTCGCCTGGCTTGATGATTGCCTTACGCTCGAGGGTCCGATTCAGGGTAGGGTTTTTCAGTACCACCTGGTAAATGCCTTCGTAGAGTTCCTGGGGCTCGAAGGGGGTAGTGCCGATCTTCTTGCCGTGAATGTATACGTCGGCCCATGGCTTGGCTCGCACCAGCAGTAGGCCTTTCGCGAACTCCACGTTTTTCCTGATCGACTCACCGCTCCGGGCGACGATCTTTATTGTCTTTGTGGCCTGGAGCTGTCCGTTCACCAGGCGAACGCTGTGTGAGCCGGCCCGCAACTCGTAGTTGGCGATGGGAGTCGTTCCGATGTCCACGTTGTCCACGAACACCTTGGCCCAGGGTTTGCAGTCCAGCGACAGGCGGGCCTTGCCTTGCACCCCGGGGGCTGGGCTGCGAACGAGCCTGGCGACGATTTTCATGTGTTCGCCGCGCCTGGGATGTATGCGCTGCGACCATTCCTTGTATCCCTTGAGCCTGGCGCCGACTAAATAATTGCCCCCGGGTTCCAGGGCAAAGCTCGAAGACACGGGGCTGCCGTTGAGGAGAAACGAGGCACCCACGGGGCGGGAGCGCAGGCTGACATAGGCCCGCTTCTTGTCGGTGCCGGAATCACCCGTCCCACCGGGAGGGAGGTCGCCTGTCAGCTTGATGCTTCGGCCGGGCGGTACGCTGAAAGTCTTCGTCCAGTTCTTGCGCCCCTCAATCGAGGCCACCAGGGTGTGGCTTTCCCTGGCCGCCAGGCGCTCCAGGGTCAAGGGCGTTTTTCCCGCTACAGGTTTACCGTCCAGTGTGACCGCCGCGCCGGGCGGTGTGGTGACGACTTCCGCCCGGCCCCAGCCGGTGGTCGTGGCGCCGGCTTTCTCCAGTTGCGCGTGAAACGGGCGCGGTTCGGTATCCTCGACCTTGAACTGAGTATTCCATTGTTTGAATCCGACCTTCGAGACACGCAGGGCGTAAAGCTTGCCGAACGGCAGATCTTTTACGTCACAGGGGGTTGTTCCTTTACGGTTGCCGTCAATGAAGACGGCGGCCCCGGCCGGGCTGGAGGTGACGTGAACACTGCCCGTGGTTGGCGTGATTACCGTTCCTGCGTCCCTTATGGTTGCTCTGCCTCCCGGAGTTCTCGTTTGCTGGTAGACGAAGTATGCCAGGACGCCCAGGATTCCCAGCAGGATGATGACGATCGAGCCGCTCAGCAGCTTGCGCTCGGGCTTTGCATACGGTGCAGGCACGGGCGCTGGGACGATCCTGGAAACACCCGTGGTCGGCTTGGGAAACAGCGGCTTCGACGGTGTGCTTATCGGTGACACCTGCGATGGCGTTGCGCCCGTGCCGGGCACGTACATGTCCGGTTCACTCAAGTCGTCGAACAGCAAAGATTCGAGACTGTCGCCGTCGGACTGGGCCTGCTCGATCTTGCGCAGATTCTCGAGCTTGTCCATGAACAGCTCGCGCATGAAGGCGCTCAGGTGAACCGTGCTGGATATCAGCCCCTGGTTCTTCATGAACTCCTCGAGAGCCATGTGCATCTCGAGCGCAGTGGCGAAACGGTTCTCGGGATGTTTCTCCAAGGCCTTTAGGATTATCGCCTCGAGTTCGGCGGGAATCTGCTGGTTTATCTCGCGTGGCGATCGGACGGTGCCTTCGGTGATCTCCTTGAGGATCATCAGCTCGGAGTCGAGCTTGTAAAGGCGCAAGCCGGTTGCCAGTTCCCACAGCACGATACCCATTGAAAAGATGTCGCTCCGTGCGTCGACCGGTCGGCTCATGCACTGTTCGGGTGACATGTAGGAATACTTGCCCTTGAGTATCCCGGCGCGGGTCTCCTGGTACTGAGTGGCGGCCTTGGCGATGCCGAAGTCCACCAGCTTAGTAATGCCTTCGAACGACACCAGAATGTTCTGTGGGCTGATGTCCCGGTGAACTATGTTGAGCGGCGTGCCGTTGGTGTCCTGCTTCGAGTGGGCGTAGTGCAGTCCCTCGCAGGCCTGGCTGATGACCTTCACCGTGTGCTGCAAGGGCAGCGGCGTTTTTCTTTTCCGGCAGGCTTTTGCCACTGTGCGCAGGTTTTCACCCTGAACGTACTCCATGGCGATGAAGTATGTGCTTCCCACTCTTCCAAGGTCGTAGATCTGGACGATATTCGGGTGGGTCAGGCGGGCGGCGACGCGCGCCTCGTCGAGAAACATCTGCACGAATTCATCATTGCTGGCCAGGTTCGGCAGGATGGTCTTGATGACTACAATCTTCTCGAAACCCTCCATGCCACGTTGCTTGGCAATGTGAATTTCCGCCATCCCGCCCGAGGCGATTTTTTTCAACAGCTTGAATTTTCCGAACTGCTGAGCCATGTGCCCCAGTCGGTGAAAGCAAAAATTTGAATACCAGCCGCGGTTCATGTTATTATCCGCTTAAATTCGAAGTCAATAAAAATGCATTGAAACACTTGACTTTGTGAACTCATGATCGTTACAAGAAAACCTGTGATTCGCTATCGGCGCCCATAGGAGACGTTTGTGACAGGAAAAATCGCCCGTAGCCTGGCCCGCGTCGTACTTTGCCTGTGTGTGCTGTGCACCTCGCAGCCGGCCTGGTCGCAAGTCAATGACTTCGGCAGGGGCAACCTGCAGCTCAAAGAGGCCAAGATCCTCTACGACAACCTGCAGTACCGCGACGCCTTGAAAAAGTTGAAGACGGCTATCAGGGTCAAGGGCACCACTCGCAAGGACATCGTCGAGATATACAAGTACATGGGCTCGATCTACATCGTTCAGGGGCAGAAGAAGTACGCCGTCCGCGCCTTCGAGCTTCTTCTGAAGGTTAGTCCTAACTATGAGATGAACCCCCTCCTGACTTCGCCCAAGATCCTCAACTTCTTCAACAAGGTCAAGCAGGGCATCCAGAAGCGGGACAAGGTAATAATGCGCCACACTCCCATCCAGGAGATCTCGGCCGCGGAGCGAATTGAAGTGAAGGCTTACGTGGTCGATATACACAGTCGACTGCGCAGGATGCAGGTGTACTACCGGCGCCGGGGAGATCCCGAGTATTCGACGGTACAGATGCGACCCGCGAAGGCCGCCGGACGGGAGGCGGGCGCCCGTACCTATGTCGGCAGCATTCCCTTCATCTGGCACCTGACGGACGAAGTGGAGATGTTCATCGACTATTACATCGCGGGCAGCGACGCCAAGGGCCGCTGGGTCGCGAACATGGGCAATCCCAAGCAGCCGGCGACGTTCAGGATAAACCTGATGGCCGGCAAAGTGCCCGAAGGCGCCCGCTCCACGCCCGTGCTGAAGAGTTGGTGGTTCTGGACATTGGTCGGAGTGGGGTTGGCCGGGATTGGCGCGGGGACTTATTTCGGCGTGACGGCCGGGGGCGGAAGATCCCAGCCAACCACCGGACAGGCCGTGCTGGTTATTCGCTAAGGACAAAAGTGAAGAGCCCGACAACAATTCTGTTTATCCTTCTGTCGCTGGCACTCGCGGTCGGCGCATCCTGCGGTGGCGACGATTTCCGGGGCATCTCGTTGAGCCTCGAATTTCAGCCGCGGGATCTGCCGCAGGACACGACGGCGATCAATTACTATGTCCTGCCTCTTCAGCTTTTCGATGGTTCACAGGCGGCCTGTGAAAATTTCATGGGTTCACAGGCGGAAAAGAGCGTGCTCGATTACACGACAGATTTCGTCAAGCGCGGCTACCAGGGGGTCAGCGCCACGGAAAGTGTCACTTTAACGGTGGCCGAGCTTCCCGAGGGCATGCTCATGTTCTATATCGAGGCCGCCAGCACAACCCAGGTCCTGGCTTGCGGATGCGGGCAGGGCCTGGTAGAGAGGGGCGAGAAAGTCGTTATTCCCATCCGCCTGGCAAGCGACTGTCGATAGTAGTTTTTCCATTCAAAATAACTGCTTGACCCGGAAACGGCATCTTGCCTTTTCAGGGCGAGTCGGTTAGAATCAGATCAGATAATCGGTTTGGTCGGTAGCCATCCGACAAAGGCAATCCAGGTTCTTCTGGAGCGCAAAGCCCTGATCCTCGCAAAGGGGAAAGAAGGGCCGCCGAAGATGGCGCTGTGGAAGATCGAAGGCGAAGCAGGACTGGCGGATTGCCGAGGATCATGTGGCGGTTCGCTTTTTTTCTGTCCAGGCTATGGACAGGACGGGAGATGATGAGATGGCCGCAAAGACGGGCACAATCCGGGCGAGGTTACTGTCGACGAGCGTCGCGCTGGTACTGTTGGCATGTGGTTGGCTCTTCAGCGGTTGCGACAGCGGGTCGGTTCACGCCCAACTCGTCGGCGATATGTCGGTCGATCCCGACAATATTCCTACCAGTGGGGAGGCCGAGGCGGAAGTCGCCGTGTGGGTTTACCTCGAGGGCGCCGCCCGGACGCCGATAGAGGGCGCGCAGGTGGAACTGCTCTCGTCCCGTAACCAGGGCGGCAACCTGGTCGATACAATAGAGCAGCCCGACGTGCCGACAGACCCGGACGGCAGGGGCGTGGCCTTCATCGGATCGACCACGGTTGGCGAGGCGGGGCTGGTGGTCAAGGTGAACGGGGCGCCCTTGTGCGATCACTACGAAGCTGGCAAGTGCGTTCGTCTGCAAAAGATGGTCACCTTCTATCTCGTCTGCTCGGGCGGCCTGGAAAACTGCAACGGCGAATGCGTCGATACCGGCGGCGATCCGGAAAACTGCGGCGGGTGCGGAACCACCTGCTCCTTCGACAATGCCGTGGCGCTGTGCGACGCCGGCCTTTGCGCGATGGGTGACTGCAACCTGGGCTGGGGCGACTGCAACAGCGACCCTGCCGACGGGTGCGAGACGAGCATCATGGGCGACCGGGAGAACTGCGGCAGTTGCGGCAATTCCTGCCCGCAGGGCCTGGGTTGCCTGAACGGAGAGTGCTCGATTACCTGTCATGATGACGATCTGGACGGTTTCGACGACGCGTCTTGCGGGGGAGCCGACTGCGACGATACGGATCCCGATTCATACCCGGGTGCCACGGAGACCTGCGACGGCGCCGACAACGACTGCGACGGGGTCGTCGACCAGTTGCCGGAGGCGTCGGTCTCATGCGACGACGACAACGACTGCACCGCGGATGTGTGCCAGCGCGGCCGGGCCTGCGTCAACATACCCCTGCAGGAAGGATCCTGTGACGACGGCGACGACTGCACCATGAATGACAGCTGTCGAGCCGGGGCGTGCTTCGGGGCGCCCTTCGACGCCGACGGTGACGGCCATCAATCACCGGCTTGCGGCGGAAACGACTGCGACGACGGCAACGCGGGGGTTTACCCCGGGGCTTTCGAGGGGGCCGGCTTGCCGCAAAGTTGCGCAGACGGGCTGGACAACGACTGCGACGGGCTAACCGACATGGCGGACGGGTTGTGCAATCCCTGCCAGACGGACATTGAGTGCGCCGACGGCGATCTGTGCAACGGAGTCGAGACGTGCATTGCCAGCGCCTGCCGGGCAGGCACGGCCGTCGACTGCAACGACGTCAACGGCTGCACCGACGACAGCTGTCTTCCCGCGACCGGTGCCTGTAGCCACGTCGACAACACTGCCCCTTGTGAGGATGGCGATCTGTGCACGCAGGGCGATGTCTGCTCCGGGGGAGCCTGCCAGCCGGGCGGCGCCGCGCTGGACTGCAACGACGCTAACGACTGCACCGACGATGCCTGCCAGCCGGCCACCGGCTGCGTCTACACCAACAACACCACAGCCTGCGATGATCTCAACCCGTGCACGGTGGGCGACGCCTGCGCCGGCGGGTTCTGCCAGCCGGGCTCGCAGACCCAGGCCTGCGACGACTCCAACGGCTGCACCGACGACAGCTGCAATCCGGCCCAGGGTGGCTGCGTCTTCACACCGAACGCACTACCGTGCAACGACGGCGATCCCTGCACACAGGGCGATGCTTGCGGTTCTAGCGCCTGCCAGCCGGGCACGCCCAGGCCTTGCGACGACAACAACGTCTGCACGGACGACTCGTGCGACAGCGGCACGGGCAATTGTGTCCATACCTACAACACGGCTGCCTGCGAAGATGGAGATGACTGCACGGCAAACGACACTTGTAACAACGGGGCCTGTACCGGAGTTGTCGTAGACGTCGACGGTGACGGATTTTTCTCCTGGGACTGCGGCGGGGTCGATTGTGACGATACGGACGAGAACGTAAATCCGAGTGTATTCGAGGGGCCGCAGGGCAGCCCGTTGTGCTCGGATTCGATCGACAACGACTGCGACATGGCTACAGACTCCAACGACCCTGGCTGTGCTCCGTGTACCGTGGACGCCGACTGCAGCGATGGCAACGTCTGCACCGGCATCGAGATCTGCCAGGCTGGCTTGTGCGCCCCCGGCACACCGCTGGATTGCAGCGATTCGAATCCTTGTACGGACGACCTGTGCGACGCGCAGACCGGATGCTTCACGCTCGACAACGCCGATCCCTGCAATGACGGCGACGCCTGCACGTTGACGGACAACTGTCTAAGCGGCACCTGTGTCGGCATAAACCCGGTCGTCTGCGCTCCGCTCGACCAGTGTCACGACGCGGGAGTCTGCAACCCGGCCAGCGGGGTTTGCTCGAACCCCAACACGGCTAACGACACACCCTGCAACGACAACAGCCTGTGCACGGCTAGCGACACCTGCCAGGCCGGTGTGTGCTCAGGGCAGAATCCCGTCGTCTGCACGCCGGTCGACTCCTGTCATGACGCCGGCGTCTGCAACCCCACCACAGGAATCTGCAGCAACCCGGTCAAGCCGGACGGCGCCGGCTGTAACGACGGCAACCTGTGCACCCAGGTTGACACCTGCCTGTCCGGCAACTGCAACGGCGCCAGCCCAGTGCAATGCTTGACCCTCGACCAGTGCCATAACGCGGGCATCTGCAACCCCGCCACGGGCTCGTGTACGGATCCAGACAAACCGGACGGCACGTCCTGCGACGACAGCGACGCCTGCACACTGACCGACGACTGCCAGGCCGGCACATGCACGGGAAGCAACCAGGTTGCATGCTCGGCCTCCGATCAGTGTCACGCAGCAGGGGTCTGCAACCCGGCCACGGGCGTCTGTTCCGATCCCCCCGTGGCCAACGGCACTCCCTGCAACGACGGTGACATGTGCACTCAGGCAGATGCCTGCCAGACGGGGATCTGCGCGGGCTCGAATCCGGTGGTATGCACGCCTCAGGATTCATGTCACGACGCGGGCAGTTGCAACCCGGCCACCGGCAACTGCTCGAACCCACAAAAGCCCGACGGATCGACCTGCGATGACGGCAACCCGTGCACCCAGACCGACACGTGTTTGGCGGGCGCCTGCGGCGGGGCGAACCTGATCGTATGCACGCCGCTCGACCAATGCCATGTGGCAGGAATCTGCAACCCGGCGACCGGAAGTTGCTCTAATCCCAACACTCCCGACGGTTCAAGCTGTGACGACGGCAACCTGTGCACCCAGACCGACACCTGTCAGTCCGGCGTCTGCTCCGGGAGTGACCCGGTCATCTGTACCTCTTCCGGCCAGTGCCATGATGCAGGAAGCTGCAGCCCGGCGACGGGCTCGTGTACGGATCCGGCCAGCCCCGACGGGACGGCATGCAACGACGCCAACCTGTGCACCCAGACCGACACCTGCCAGACAGGCATCTGCACGGGCTCGAATCCGGTAGTCTGCACGCCGCTCGACCAATGTCACGATGCCGGCGCCTGCCAACCGGCGACGGGCAGTTGCACCAACCCGAACAAGCCGGACGGAACGGGCTGCAATGACGGCAATCTGTGTACGCAGACGGATACGTGCCAGTCGGGAAGCTGCACGGGCTCGAACCCGGTCGTGTGTTTGCCGCTTGATCAGTGCCACAACGCCGGCGCCTGCCAGCAGGCGACAGGCAGTTGCACGAACCCAAACAGACCGGACGGGACATCCTGCGACGACGGAGACCTGTGCACGCAGACCGACACATGCCAGGTTGGAATCTGTAGTGGAGCGAGCCCTGTCGTCTGCACACCACTCGATCAATGTCACGTCGCGGGTGTCTGCAACCCAGGCACCGGAAATTGCTCGAATCCGCCAAGTCCGGACGGAACGTCGTGTGACGACGCCAACCTGTGCACACAAACGGACATTTGCCAGTCGGGAAGCTGCAGCGGATCGAATCCGGTCGTGTGTGCGCCTCTGGATCAGTGCCACGTCGCCGGAACCTGCCAACCGGCGACGGGCAGTTGCACGAACCCAAACAGACCGGACGGTTCGGTTTGCGACGATCTCAACGCCTGCTCCTCGAGCGACATTTGCCAGAGCGGCGGCTGTATCGCCGGCGCCACTGACAAGGACACCGACGGAGATACCTACCTCGACTGGTCGTGCCCGGGTGGCAGCGACTGTTTCGACAACGACCCGTTGATCAATCCCGGTGCCAGCGAAGGTCCGAACTTGGATCCCACCTGCTCGGACGGCTGGGACAACGACTGCGACACGTTGGCCGATATGCTCGATTCGGGATGCATGCAATGCATCGTCAACATCGATTGCGAAGATTTCAATGCCTGCACGACCGACACTTGTGTCGGAGGGATTTGCCATAACGACGCCGTCGCCGACGGCACCGGCTGCGACGACGGCGACCTGTGCACCCAGAGCGACAGCTGCCAGGCCGGAAGCTGCACGGGCTCGAATCCGGTGGGCTGCACGGCGCTCGACCAGTGTCACAATGTGGGCACCTGCAACCCTGCTACAGGCAGCTGTTCGAATCCGCAGAAGCCCAACGGCTCGAGTTGCGATGACGGTGACCTGTGCACACAGACCGATAGCTGCCAATCGGGAAGTTGCACCGGCTCTAATCCTGTGGCCTGCACGCCTCTTGATCAGTGTCACAATGCCGGCATCTGCAACCCTGGGACGGGAAGTTGCTCGAACCCGGCCAAACCGAACGGAACCTCCTGCGACGACGGAAACCTGTGCACCCAGAGCGACAGTTGCCAGGCCGGAAGCTGCACGGGTTCGAACCCGGTGACCTGTTCGGCGCTCGACCAGTGTCACGACGTCGGGACTTGCAACCCCGCAACCGGTGGTTGCACGAACCCGCAGAAGCCCGACGGCTCGAATTGCGATGACGGTGATCTGTGCACCCAGAGCGACATCTGCCAGTCGGGGAGTTGTACGGGTTCGAACCCTGTGATTTGCACTGCGCTCGACCAGTGTCACAATGCGGGCACCTGCAACCCGGCGACGGGAAGTTGCTCGAATCCCAATAAGCCCAACGGCTCGAGTTGCGATGACGGCGACCTGTGCACCCAGACCGATAGCTGCCAGGACGGCAGCTGCCTGGGCGCGGATCCTGTCGCCTGCTCCCCCCTCGATCAGTGTCACGACGCGGGTATCTGCAATCCAGGCACCGGAAGTTGCTCGAATCCGGCCAAGCCCGACGGTTCGAGTTGTGACGACAGTGATCTATGCACGCAAAGTGACACCTGCCAGGCGGGAAGCTGCACCGGTTCGAACCCGGTAAGCTGTACGGCGCTCGACCAATGCCACGACGTCGGAAGCTGCAACCCCGCGACGGGCAGCTGCACGAACCCGCCAAAGCCCGATGGTTCGAGTTGCGACGATGGTGATCTGTGCACTCAGACGGACACCTGCCAGGCCGGAAGCTGCGCGGGCTCGAACCCTGTAAGCTGCACGGCGCTCGACCAGTGCCACAATGCTGGCACTTGCAATCCCGCTACGGGCAGTTGCTCGAACCCGCAAAAGCCCGACGGATCGAGCTGTGACGACAGCGATCTGTGCACTCAGACGGACACCTGCCAGTCGGGAAGTTGTATCGGTGCCGACCCTGTGGCATGCACGCCGTTGGATCAGTGTCATGATGCCGGCACTTGCAACCCGGGAACTGGCAGTTGCTCGAATCCGCAGAAACCGAACGGCACGGGCTGCAACGACGGCAACTTGTGCACGCAGGCAGACACCTGTCAGTCGGGAAGCTGCACGGGTTCCAACTTGGTGATATGCACTCAACTCGATCAGTGCCACGATGCCGGTGTCTGCAACCCGGCCACCGGTGGTTGCTCTAATCCGAACAAACCGAACGGGACTGGTTGCGACGATGGCGACTTGTGCACCCAGACAGATACCTGCCAGTCTGGAAGTTGCAGCGGCGCAAACCCGATTATTTGCACACCGCTCGACCAGTGCCATGTCGCCGGAATATGCAACCCGGCCACGGGAAACTGCTCGAACCCGAACAAGGGGGACGGATCGGCCTGCGACGACGGAGAACAGTGTTCTCAGACAGACACCTGCCTGGGAGGAACTTGCGTTACAGGAGTCACCGACAAGGACACCGACGGCGACACCTATCTGGACAGCAGCTGCCCCGGAGGCAATGACTGTGACGATAACCGCGGGTTCATCAATCCGGGAGAGACGGAAGGTCCCTACCTCGATGCGACCTGTGGAGATAGTTGGGACAACGATTGCGATACCTTCGTGGATATGAACGACTCCGGATGCATGCAGTGTATCGCCCACTCTGAATGCGAAGACGGCAACCCCTGCACGACCGACCTTTGCATATCGGGTGAATGCCAGAACAACCCGGTGATAGACGGGACCGCTTGTGACGACGGCGATCTTTGCACCCAGACGGACACTTGCCAGGCCGGCACCTGCACGGGCTCCAACCCAGTTGTCTGCACGGCCCTCGACCAGTGCCACGTCGCCGGCACCTGCAATCCCGGAACGGGCAGTTGCTCGAACCCGCAAAAGCCCAACGGCTCGATCTGCAACGATGGCGACCTGTGCACCCAGACCGACACCTGCCAGGCAGGAAGTTGCACGGGAGTAGATCCGGTGGTCTGCAGCGCGCAGGATCAATGCCATAACGCCGGGACGTGCAACCCTGCCACGGGCAGTTGCTCCAATCCGCAGAAGCCCGACGGGACAGCTTGTAACGACTCCAACCTGTGTACTCAAACGGACACCTGCCAGTCGGGGAGCTGTACGGGCTCCAGTCCGGTTGTGTGCTCGCCTCTCGACCAGTGTCACAACACCGGGACGTGCAACCCGGCCACGGGCAGTTGCTCGAACCCGCAAAAGCCCAACGGAACGTCGTGCGACGACGGGGATCTGTGCACGCAAACCGATACCTGCCAGTCGGGAAGTTGCAGCGGGTCGAACCCCGTAAGCTGTACGCCACTAGACCAGTGCCATAATGCCGGGACATGCAACCCGGCCACCGGCAGTTGCTCTAACCCGAACAAGCCCAACGGGACGGGCTGCGACGACGGAGACCTGTGCACGCAGACCGACACCTGCCAGTCGGGAAGTTGCACCGGGGCGAACCCGATCGTCTGCAGCGCGCAGGATCAGTGCCATGACGCCGGGACGTGCAACCCGGCCACCGGCAGTTGCTCTAATCCGCCAAAGCCCGACGGGTCGGCCTGCGACGACTCGAACCTGTGTTCACAGACCGACACTTGCCAGTCGGGAAGCTGTACGGGCTCGAACCCGGTTGTTTGCACGGCGCTCGACCAGTGCCACAATGCAGGCATCTGCCAGCCGGCCACGGGCAATTGCACAAACCCGAACAAGCCGGACGGGACGGGCTGCGATGACTCCGACTTGTGTACTCAGACGGACACTTGCCAATCGGGGAGTTGCACGGGTTCTAACCCGGTGATCTGCACGGCGCTCGACCAGTGCCACAATGCGGGCACCTGCAACCCTGCCTCGGGCAGTTGCTCCAATCCGAACAAACCGAACGGTACGTCGTGCGACGACTCCAACCTGTGTACGCAAACGGACACCTGCCAGTCGGGAAGCTGCACGGGTTCGAACCCGGTTGTCTGCACAGCGCTCGACCAGTGCCACGACGTGGGCACTTGCCAGCCGGCGACGGGCAGTTGCACAGACCCGAACAAGCCGAACGGTACGTCCTGCGACGACTCGAACCTATGCACCCAGACCGACACCTGCCAGTCGGGCAGTTGTTCGGGATCGAACCCGGTAGTATGCACGCCGCTCGACCAGTGTCACATCGCGGGTATCTGCCTGCCGGCGACGGGCAGTTGCAGCAACCCGCAAAAGCCGAACGGGACGGGTTGCGACGACTCCAACCTGTGCACCCAGACCGACACCTGCCAGTCTGGAAGCTGCACCGGTTCGAACCCGGTTATTTGCACGCCGCTAGACCAGTGCCACATTGCCGGAACGTGTAACCCCGGAAGCGGCAGTTGTTCCAATCCGAACAGGCCCGACGGTACGTCATGTGACGACTCGAACCTGTGCACCCAGACCGACACCTGCCAATCGGGAAGTTGCACCGGTTCGAACCCGGTAGTGTGCATTCCGCTGGATCAATGCCATGTCTCCGGCATCTGCAACCCTATAACGGGTAACTGTTCCAATCCAAACAGTCCCAACGGGACCGCCTGCAACGACGGCAACATCTGCTCGACGCTCGACACCTGCCAGGGAGGGAGTTGTACGGCCGGTGCCACCACCAAGGACACCGACGGCGACACCTACTTGGATGGGGCTTGCCCTGGAGGAGATGATTGCGACGACAACCAGATCTCGGTCAATCCGGGCGCCAGCGAGGGGCCATTCGGAAACCCGACTTGCTCGGACGGCTGGGACAATGACTGCGACATGTTCTTCGACATCAACGATACCGACTGCATGGAGTGTCTGGTCAACGGGGATTGCGACGACAGCAATGTCTGCACGACGGATGTCTGTTCCGGCGGAGTCTGCAACAACAACCCGGTTGCCAACGGCACAGGCTGCAACGACGGCAACATGTGCACGCAGACCGACACCTGCCAGGCGGGCGTCTGCACCGGCTCCAACCCGGTTATCTGCACGGCTTCCGACCAATGTCATGTCGCCGGTACATGCAACATCATTACCGGCGCCTGTTCGGATCCTCCCAAGCCGAACGGCACGCCCTGCGATGACTCCGACCAGTGCACGCAGACCGACACTTGTCAGGCCGGGACATGCACGGGCGCCGATCCGGTGGTCTGCACGGCGCTGGATCAGTGCCATGACGTCGGCATCTGTCAGTCGGCGACGGGCAGCTGCACCAACCCGAACAAGCCCAACGGGACAGGCTGCAACGATTCCGACCTGTGCACCCAGACGGACACCTGCCAATCCGGGGCGTGCACGGGCTCGAACCCGGTTGTATGTACGGCGCTCGACCAGTGCCACAATGCCGGCATTTGCAACCCGGGAACGGGCAGTTGCTCGAATCCGCCAAAGCCCGACGGGACAGGCTGTAATGATGGCGATTTGTGCACCCAGACGGACACCTGCCAGACGGGGACGTGTACGGGCTCGAGCCCGGTTGTCTGCACGCCGCTCGATCAGTGCCACGATGTCGGCGTCTGCCAGCCGGCGACGGGTAGTTGCACGAACCCGAACAAGACGGACGGGACGGGCTGCAACGACTCCGACCTGTGTACCCAGACCGACACTTGCCAGTCGGGAAGTTGCACGGGCTCGAACCCGGTTGTCTGCACGCCGCTCGACCAGTGCCACAATGCCGGCACCTGCCAGCCGGCGACGGGCAGTTGCACCAACCCGAACAAGCCAAACGGAACGGGCTGCGATGACTCCAACCTGTGCACCCAGACGGACACCTGCCAGTCTGGAAGCTGCACCGGCTCGAACCCGGTCGTCTGCACGGCGCTCGACCAGTGTCACAATACGGGCATTTGCCAGCCGGCGACGGGCAACTGCACCAACCCGAACAAGCCGGACGGGACGAATTGCGACGACTCGGATCTTTGCACACAGACCGACACTTGCCAGTTGGGGACGTGTACGGGTTCGAACCCGGTGGTCTGCATGCCGCTCGACCAGTGTCATAATGCCGGCGTCTGCCAATCGGCGACCGGAAGCTGCACTAACCCGAGCAAGCCCGATGGGACCAACTGCGACGACGCCGATCTGTGCACCCAGACCGATACCTGCCAGTCTGGAAGCTGCACCGGCTCGAACCCGGTCGTCTGCACGGCGCTCGACCAGTGTCACAACGCCGGCAACTGCCAATCGGCGACGGGCAGTTGCACGAACCCACAAAAGCCCGACGGGACGAACTGCGACGACTCAAACCTGTGCACCCAGACCGACACCTGCCAGACGGGCATCTGCACCGGATCGAACCCGGTTGTCTGCACGCCGCTCGATCAATGTCACAACGCCGGTAACTGCCAGTCGGCGACCGGGAATTGCACAAACCCGAACAAGCCCGACGGAGCTAACTGCGACGACGCCGATCTGTGCACCCAGACCGACACCTGCCAGTCGGGAACCTGCACCGGTTCGAACCCGATCGTGTGCACTCCACTCGACCAGTGTCACAACGCGGGCAATTGTCAGCAGGCGACTGGCAACTGCACCAACCCGAGCAAGCCGGACGGGAGCGGCTGCGATGACTCAGACCTGTGCACCCAGACCGACACCTGCCAGACCGGCACCTGCACCGGCTCGAACCCGGTTGTGTGTGTGCCGCTCGATCAATGTCACAACGCCGGCATCTGCCAGCCGGCCAGCGGCAACTGTACGAACCCGAACAAGCCCAATGGAACCAGCTGTGACGATAGCGACCTATGCTCGTTCACTGATGTCTGCACCGATGGAACCTGTGCCGGAGCCCCGTACTCATGCGACGACAGCGATTTCTGCACCTTGGATAGCTGCTATGGCGACGGCACTTGTATCTGGACCGACAATCCGGCCAAGACCTCGGACCCGAACTGGGAATGGGTCGAAGTTAGTTGCGACGGGCTGGACAACGACTGCGACGGTGCTCAGGACGAGGGTTGTGGTGGAGACGTCATCACCGGGGTGGAGGTTATTCCGTACTCGGACGGCCCGGGACTGAGGCGAATCTCGGGCAACGGTCAGATGGGACCCATTCAGAAGACTCTGCCCAACTCACTCATCGTCCAGCTAAACGATGCGGGCGGTAGTCCCATGCCGGGACAGCAGCTGACTTTTTCGGTGGAGCCGCCCAACAAGGTTTGCATCGGAGTCGGGGGTCAGTACACCCCGGCCAACGGGCTGGCCACCTTCAACATTCCCAGGGTCTGCAACGATACTGAGGGTTTTCTTCTCGGAACGAATCCGACCCGCACCGACATTAATGGTCAGGCATCGATCGGGTTCCAACTGCCTTTCGACTACGGTATGAGCGTCATCTCGGCGACCGCCGCCGGTCAGACTGTGTACTTCTTTGAAGTCGCGGCCCCCGAACTGACCTCGACCATCGTGCTGCCGACCCCTGGAGGATATTCCAACACGAACCCTGCCCTGGGGCCTCTCAAGGTTACAAAGCGGCCGGGCGGATCGTCGAGTGCCTTTTTAAGCAACATTGACAACTATACTCTGGCCATCACCGGACTCTCGGCGACGACTCCTGCTGTAGATGGCGTAACCGCCGCGCCCCTGTGGGCTCCGGGAGAGCAATTGACGATTACTGGAGTGAATTTCAATGATGATGGCGGCGGGACGGTCCGAGTCTGGATCGGCGGTGTCGAAGTCACACCGAGTTCCTACAACGATACACAGATCACCGTCCCGATTCCCGAGGGAATGCCGATGACAGCGTCGGTCATTGTTGATGACGGAACAACGACTCCGTTTGAAAGTTCATCGGGTAACGTGCCCGGGGTGGCTGCCGCGGTTGCCCACGTCTGGCGCACTGCCCCTAAGCCCATCTACATCTTTGCCAACGAGAAGAATCGTTCTGGAAGCGAGGCCAAGGTGAAGCTGCTGGGCCTTGATAACTGGGGCAACCCGGTGCCCATCTCCGGCGCTTCACCGAGCCTGTGGTCCGAGGACCCTGACGGGAGTACTCCGGCCGACTCGGTAAGTGTAGAGAACTTCGATTCGTCAACGGGTATCGCACGGGTGGTGCATGTATCTTCCACCATCCGATCGGCCGTGATAGCCGGCAGGGTAAACGGCATCGACACGACCGGCAACCAGGACACAGTCGTGTCAACGGTTCCCAATACCTTAGCTCCTGCCGATTTCAGCGGAGCGGGGCTCGGCAATAGCGACGGTATAAACGATGTCATCCTGAGAGGCGGCGACGACGGGTCTACCACGGACTCGGCCCGTATGAATCCCGCCATCCGATTCAACAGTGGCTCTCGGCCGGTCGATTTCGATGTGACCACGATCAACTATATGTGCACAATAGGGGGCAACCCGAGCTACGAGTGCCCGCCATCGTCCCAGATCTCCACGACTTTCGGGCCGGTCTTCGAGACGGAGGCCAACATCTCGGTTGGAACGATCACCGGCGATGGCGATCTGATAAAGGTAACCGGCGGTGGAATAAGCGCCGTGGGCGGAACGGGTTTGTGTCTCTACTCGGGTGGTGAGCAGGGGTTGAACACCGTCATTGGAGTAACCGTGGCTTACGATCCTGATATGGCAGGCCCGGGCACCATGGGGGTCAACGGTTTCATTCTGCCGGGCTGGTTCTTCCAGGATTTCACCTCGGGCGGCGAGCAGCAGACTATTGAGTCCTACTACAGTGGGTTGATCCTCTTCGACGAACCCGCAAACGAGTTCCGCAACCTGATCATGCGCCTGTTGCTCAACCGCGCCATGCCTTGATTATTCGTGAGGCTGCAAACGGTGTTCTGATCTTGATAGCAGATCGAGAAGTCTTTTCACCCGGGCGTCATCCGGCGCCAGGCGATTGGCTTCGTCCGCGGCTGTTTGCGCCTGCGGGATCTGACCCATACCTAGGCGCGCATAGCCCAGCCCGATGAAGGCCTCGACCATATTTGGACGAATCTGGGTGGCTCTTGAATAGTGTTCGGCGGCGGGGCCGGGTTTGCCGTCAGTCATAAACAGGTTGGCCAGGTTGTAGTGGGCGGGAGAACAGCCAGGATCTATCCGCAGGGCCTGGCGATAGGTCGCATATGCCTCGGACTTCTGATTGCGATCCTTGTAAATATTGCCCAGGTTGTTGTGGGCCATGGCGTGGTCCGGGTGCCTGGAGATAATCTCCCGGAACTCCTTCTCGGCCTCCGCAGCCCGGCCGGTCTTTGTAAGTAGTCGGGCGAGGTTGAAGCGCGCCCCGGCCAGATTGGGCGCAATTTGCAAAGCTTGTCTGAAGAGTCTCTCAGCCTCTGGCAGGCGCCCCTCTCGCTGGTAGATGTTGCCCAGGTTGACATACGGGGCAGGATCGCTGGCGTCACCTCGCTTGGCTTGCAAGTAAAGCTTCTTCGCTCCGTCCGCGTCTCCTCGGGCCTCGAGCAAGGTTCCCAGGTTGAGCAAGGCCGGCGTGTGATCAGGGGCCAGCGCGAGTGCTTTTCTGTAGGCGCTCTCAGCCTCGGCCGTCCGTCCGAGTTTCTGGAGGGCCAGGCCGGCGTTGTACAGCGGTTGTGGACTCGTCGGGGCAATCCGCGCGGCCTTCTCGAAAAACACGAGCGCCTCCGCCGGGCGACCGGCCCGCAGACGAGCCGTGCCGATGTTGTTGTACGGTTGGTAGGCGTCCGGTGCGCATGCGGCCGTCTTGTTCCAGAGACGATCCAGATCGGCCCAGTCGGCGTTGCGTGACATGGTGTCAACAGCGCACAGCGCCAGGATAGGCAGGCCGACCAGGACAGGAATCCAGCGTCTCCAGCGAGCGGCTGCCAGTGAGAGCCACCCCAATATCAGGCAAAGGGCTACTGACGGAAGATAGAGAAAACGCTCGGCCATGACGACGGCGAAAGGGATCACATGTGACACGGGAAGCAGGCACAGGAAGAATATCAGAAGGCAGGTCGCCCACAAAGAGGGCTTATTAGTGCGGAGTCCATGCCAGATTCGCCAAAAGGCAAAAGTTATCAAGGCCGAGACAAGAAGCAACGACAGTATCCCGCCTGCCCCGGAGAGGGAGGTTGGCAGATCCCTGTAGCAGAATTGGAACTGCAACGGGTAAGGAACGAGCACCAGACGCAAGTAATTCAGCTGGATTGCGAACAAAGAGAGCACAATCTGCCATGTAGAGGATGTACCGAATACATCCGACCAACTCACGATAGTCAGGCCGCCAATTACTATGAAACGAACGAACAAGTAAAAGCTCAGGACCACCAGGTGCGGAATGAGGCTGACGAAAAGCCTTTTCAGCGATTCTCCATGCAAGGCCCAGCCGCAGAGAAACAGGATGCCCGGCAAAACGGCCGCGTTCTCCTTGGAAAGCAGTCCAAGCAGAAAAAGAAAAGCCGAGCAGAGGACTCTTGCCGGTCGACGCCGCCCGTCGGTTTTCCTTGCCGAAAGAAACAACCACCAGGACCCGACAACGAAAATACAGGCCAGCAAATCCGCCCGCCCACCCACCAGCATCGCCACGGCCTCGGTATGAATTGGGTGGGCGGCAAAAAGCAATCCGGCCGCCAACGCCCCGGTCCACGATGACAGCAGCGCTCGCGCGAGAACCAGGACCAAGAGTGATGCAATCAGGTGAAGAATGAGATTGGTCAGTCGCCAGCCAAAGGGGCGCATTCCGGACAGCAGCGCGTCAGCGGTGAAGGAGATGACCAGGATTGGTCGATAGAGTCCAAACCTGCTCCGCTGCTCCCCCGGTGCCTGGGATCCTTTCGGCAATATTCGATCGAAGTCGTGTGTGAAGAACCTTGGAATCTCGGAAAGATCGTAAGCCTGGTGATTCTCGATGGTCGCGTAGACGTCATCGGAGGTGAATGGGCTGTGCAGTGTGCCGAGGTAAAGAACTGTGCCCAATGAGACAACGGCGAGGGGCGAGAGCCAGCGCATGAGTCGATCGATATTCAAGTGAGTCTCATCGAAAACAGCTTCGTTCTGACGCGAGTGCAGCGATCATTGCCAGACCGCCCAGGAAGTAGGCGACTCGATATATCTTTTGCAGACCCCGCATTCTCCGGGCGTTTGTGCCTCCCGGTACAAGAGCGAAGAAGGCGGCCAGGTAGCATGCGAACATGGCTAGCTGGATCCAGCCCAGGCTGGTCGGCACCAGGTCGAGTAGCATCAATGCAGAGAAGTACACGCAAGACAGGCACCAGACGAGGAAGCCGGCCCGGAGCGTCGGACCAGCACCGAAACGCACTGCATGAGTTCGTACTCCTGTGCGCCGATCGGCTTCTTGGTCCAGCACCTCGTGATGTAGGTGCCCGGCCGCCAAGAGGATTCCAAAATACAGGCCGATCCAGAGTGAGGCCGGGTCAGCCTGACCTGTAGACCAGGCGCCCAGGAGGAAGACAAGGGTGGCCTGAACGACGTGCAGCAACGACGAGATGACGGGGACCGTTTTCAGTGGGAAGATGCGAATGCAGTATAAAATGCTGAGAGGCACTGTCGCCAGTCCAATCACCAGGCTTTGCCACTTCGTTCCGAGCGCTAGCAGAAAGACGCCGGTTACGGCAAACATGGCGGATAGGGCGCGAGACGTTACCGGCGAGAACAATCCGCTCACCAGGGGGCGCTCTGATTTTATGCCCGATAGACGATCGGCTTCGACGTCCTGCAGATCGTTGAAGACGAACGCGAAGCCGGCCAGGAAGAACGAACCGCTGACTGCAAACCAAAGCGAAGCGGGAAGTGAACAACCGGCGGTTCTCCGGTCCAGTAAGTATCCAAGAAGGGCTACCCCACAAAAAGGAGCGGCCTCCCAGGCACGAATGGCCCCGATGAACGACACGATTCGCCTCATGTGCCGCCCTTGTTCGTGCGCGCGGCGGCAACACTATGCACCGACCAGGCCGCCATGACCAAGCCCAGGGCCGCTACGGCCTGGTGCCCGGAGAACCCCAAAAACAGCGGGACGAGGAGCGCCGCGAGCCCGCCCCACAACGTTCCATACGCGTCGAAGACGTAGACCCTGACTAGGCGGTCGTCCGGCCCCCGTAACAGCTTTGGAAAAAGCGAACCTGTAATGAAAGCAGCCGCGGCCACGAAGATAAGCGAGCTTGAGGGCAGAAGAAAGGCCGCTGTTGCCAGGAACGCCGCGATGATGGCAGAAAACGCGAGAATCTGTCCGGAAGATCGCCTCGCTAGAAGGACACCGCCGGCGGCAGCTAAACCAGCGAATGCGACCATTCCGAGAAATGTCGCATCCATGGGGATGTCGAGATGTCTCATGAGCCGGTACACCATCAGATACTCGATGACCATGAAATTAAAGCCGACCAGCAAGGAAGCCGCTGAAAGCCGGTAGCCATGCATGTCGGATTCCATTCCTTTCAGGGTACGGCGCATGGCCCATGCCAGCGCCAGACCGAAAGCGGCCAGCACAGCCGCAAGGCCTGCGATACCCTCGGCCATGGTCATGAGCCCGAGGTTGGCGATCAGCATACCGGTGGCAAAGGCCCGGTCATCAGTAATTCGTGGTAGTGACTCGACGGGTGGCGGATCCGACAACGGCTTTACCCGGCTGCCTCGAAAAAAATTATCCAGAGTGGCCAGTGCATCGAGACGACCAGTGCCGTTCTGGGCAACTACCAGATAATGTGTGCCGCGAGCCAACATGTCATGGTAGCCCGCTGTTTTTGGCTTTTTCAAGGAGGGCAGCTTGATGTACCCGCGCACCGACATGCCGAGCTTCTCGAGTTGGGCGAAGCACTGGGTGATGATGATTCCGCGCCTGTCGACGGAAGTATATTTGGAGATGGCCAGGATACCACCGGGTACCAAGTGTGACTTCATCTGGGTGAAGGCCTCGTCGGTAAATAGTACCTGTGAAGGTTCGAAAAGCTCCCTGAGACCCCCCAGGTGGCTCTCGACGGAGGCCAGCACGATAACGTCCAATTGTTCAGGGCATTCTTCCAGAAATCGGCGGGCATTCTTAGGAACCAACACCACGCGGGGATCAGAATAAGTGTTCTCGATGTTTTTCGAGAGCGAGCCCGAAAGCACCTCCAGAACCGCGGGTACTACCTCGACGGCGTAGACCCGTCCGGCACCTGCCCGCAACGCCGCTGCCACCTGGACTCCACCGCCCGCCCCCAGGACCGCGACTTTGTCTCCCGGGTGGACCAGGATGCTGAAGGAAAGATCCGGCCGGCGATAGCTGCCCGGGCTCTCGCGGGGAGAAGGCATGTCTCGCGGATAATACCAGTAGTAGATTCCTTCGTAGAAGCCCAGGATGCCATGTCCGTTGTCGACCAAGGAGAGGCGGCAAAAGGGAGTCCATTCGTCCAATATGAGCTGGTTTGGTGGCTTGTCCCAATGGGTTAGCGTGTCTTCGCCGGTCTTTACCTCCAGCGCCGAGATTGTCAGGTTCTCGATGCCTGGGATGGCCGGTAAAAAGGCGACAACCAGTGCGCCGATCGCCAGGTAGTAGCGACCGTGTTGAAGGAAAAACGATGTGAGAAGAAATAGCGCAATGCCGATGGCGAAAAGGCCCGAGGTTCCAAGCGGCGCGAGGAGAAGGCGGTAGCCAAGAAAGGCAAGCATCAGGCCGGCCAGATTCAACGCGTATACAAGGGCGCTGTTGTTTTCCAGGCCGGCAAGCCCGGCGCGGAAAGCCGCGAACTCAATCATGCCGTAGCCGACAAACAGGGGTAGAAACATTATCGCTGCCGCGAGGAAGCGTGAAAAGTGAGACCAAACCAGAGAGTCGAATTCGGCTCCATGGAGATCTATCTTGGTGTTGGTCCAATGAATGGCTACAAGAAAGAGAATCGCAGCAACCACTGACAGGCCGGTCGACCAAAGTACAACAAGGGAAAGGCGCAGCTTTCGCAACCTGTGGATTCGAAGAAGTAGCAGGCCACCGACCGGCATCCCCAGAAACAATACGGTCAGGAAAAACACCGGCGGCAGGCCAAGAAATCCAATCCATCTGAGTGCCACTAATGATAATAGACCTGCTCCGATCGCCAGGCCGACGATGGAGAGAGCGAGCACAAGCGGCCGCCCGGATGCATTGTATTGCTTCGGGGGAGGGCGGATATTCTCGGATTTGACCATCGGGCAAATCGTATCATCAACCCGGTTCAGTGCGCCAGAATCATCCCGGAAGGATTGCTATTGGGGAACTGGGGTCTCAGGCTATCAGCTTATAGTTTTTCATCGCTTTCAATGGTTTGTCGTTCCTGTTATCCATAGAGAGCAAGTCATTGTACGGCAGGCCCATGCGGAGTACTTTACCGATGGTGAGTAGGAACCAATCATGTCCACTTTGATAAGCTGTCATGACTTGGCCAAGACCTACGGTGGCCGAGCCCTGTTCGAGAATCTGTCGCTGAATATCTCTTTGCAAGATCGTATCGGTATCATCGGGGCCAATGGCGCCGGCAAGTCCAGCTTGCTGCGGATTCTGGCCGGCATCGATTCGTCGGACAGCGGCGAGTGGATGCGGCGCAAGCAGCTGCGTATTGGCTTTGTAGAACAGGACCCGCGTTTTGCCCCGGGGCTGACCGTTGCCCAGGTGATGCAGGCGGCGGGACCGGCCGAAAATGACGAAGGAGCACAGGTGCGCCAGGCCACGGCCCTGTCGCGCATGGGCTTTGTCAATACGGAGCAACAAGTCGAGACTTTCTCCGGTGGCTGGCAAAAGCGCCTGGCCATTGCCCGGGCGCTGGCCGCCGATCCGGATTTACTGCTGCTCGATGAACCCACCAATCACCTGGACCTCGAGGGGATTTTGTATCTGGAGGGATTGCTCAAGGCCAGCCGTTTTGCTTTCGTGTTGGTGACCCACGATCGCACCATGCTCCAGACAGTAGCCAACCGGGTGTTGGAACTGGACCCCCGGCATCCAGGCGGGTTGCTTTCGGTCGATGGCGATTACAGCCAATTTCTTCAGCGCCGCGAGGAGATTCTTTCGGCGCGGGCCAAGCATGAACAATCGCTGGCCAACAAGGTGCGGCGCGAGATCGAATGGCTGCAGCGTGGGCCCAAGGCCCGGGCCACCAAGGCCCAAGGCCGCATCGACCATGCGCATGCGTGGATGGCCGAGTTGGCCGAGCTCAGAGGGCAAAAACAAGGTGAGGTGGCCCAGGTCGATCTGAACGCCACCGCCCGCAAGAGCCGGCGCTTGCTCTCCGCCCGCGGCGTGAGCAAGCAAATGGGTGGCCGCCTGTTGTTTTCCGGGCTCGATCTGTTGCTCCGACCCAAGATGAGGCTGGGCCTGGTGGGCGGCAACGGCAGCGGCAAGACCACCTTGCTCAAAGTGTTGGCCGGCGAACTGGATCCTGACCAGGGTTCGGTCAGGCGGGTCGATCAACTTAAGATCTTGGTCTTCGAGCAGAAGCGACAAGTGCTCGATCCGACCACCAGCCTACGACGCTGCCTGGCCCCCGACGGCGACTCGGTGGTCTTCCGTGATCGGTCGATCCATGTGGTCTCCTGGGCCCGCCGATTTGGCTTCCGCAACGAGCAGCTTGACGCCGCGGCCGGCGGCCTGTCCGGCGGCGAACAGGCGCGGGTGGCCATCGCCCGGCTCATGCTGCAGCCGGCCGACGTGCTCTTGCTCGATGAGCCCACCAACGATCTGGACATCGCGACACTCGACGCCCTGGAAGATGCCCTGTTGGATTTTCCCGGCGCGGTAGTGTTGGTGACCCATGACCGCTACTTGATGGATCGGGTCGCCGATTTGATGTTGGGCCTGGACGGCCAAGGCCAGGCGACTATGGTGGCCAACATCGATCAGTGGGAAAAGATGGTGCGTGAGACCGAGAGCGGCTCGGCCAAGAAGCCCGAAACCAAAGCCAAGAAGCCGCGCAAGCCCAAAGCACCGGGGCTGTCCTACCTTGAAAAACGAGAGCTCGAAGGCATCGAACCGGCCATCGAACTTGCCGAAGAACGTTTGCGTAAAGCCCAGGCCGCATTGGCTGATCCGGCCGTGGCCACTGACGCCGAGGCCTTGCGTGACCGCCAGCACGAATTGGATGCCGCCGATGCCGAAGTCGGCAGGCTCTACGATCGCTGGTCCGAACTAGATGCCAAATCGCGCGCTGCCGGCTCCTGAGTTGCAGGTTTTCTACAAGGAAGGGAACCGGCGACGCGGAATGTCGCTTTTTCTCGCTTTACAGTTTCCTGGGTTTTCATTATCCTTGCCTGGTATATGGACCTGCTGTTTCTTGCGTAATCTTATTCTGAGGCGTCTGGGTGGTGGAGTCGTCCGCCTACTACAGAGATCTTACCGGCTACTACAGGCGCTACGGTGGTACGCATGGCATGCACTTCGGTATTTGGGAGAGAGGCGTCAGCTGTCTTGCCGAGGCTCTCGACCGCTCGAACGAGGTTCTGGTCAGAGGCATCCCGATTACGGAGATGACCCGCATACTGGACGTCGGTTGTGGGATCGGAAGCTTCAGTATTTGGTGCGCTCGGGCCTTCGGCTGCCGAGTGATCGCCATCAGCAACTGCGCGACCCATATCGAGATCGCCCGCGAGCTCGCTAAGGAGCACGGCGTCTCGAAGTTGTGTGAGTTCATCGACATGGACATGTCATCGATCGATCTGCCGCCCGCGAGTTTCGACGTGATAGTTAACCAGGAGAGCTATTGCTACGCCTCCGACAAGCGAGCCTATCTCCAGGCTGTTTATAGGCTCCTGGTCCCCGGGGGATCCTGGTCGGCCATCGCCTTCTCGCAGCGGGACGGGCTGCTCCAGCCTGACGAACAGAGAGAATGCGACGCCGTCCTCGCTGGTTTCCACATTCCCGAACTCCTGTCCGGCCCGTCTGTCAGCCGGCTCCTTTCAGAGCTTGGGTTCGTTGACTGCGAGTACGAGGATCTCACGCCGCAGGTCCAGAGGACTGCCGCCCACATCCAGCGCCACTGTTATATCCCGCTAGCGCTCACGCAACTGCGCCTTGACTGGATATTCTTCCGCGACGGATCTGCCTCACGCCGCCACCATCAGGGTCACTTCAGGGCTGGCATGGCATACAGTCGGGGACTGCTTCACGGCTGGGGCAGGCACAATCGCCACAGCGCACGTAAGCCGGACAGCGGCCCGCAGGTATTGCCCTTGACTGAAGCCGGCCCCGATGGTGTACTTTTTCAGCGGTTCATGTGACTGGAGGATTGCCATGAGAAACTTGTTTATTTTTATAGTTGCGACGTTCTTTCTTGCGACTTGCACCTGCTCGCCCAGTGGTTCCGGCGAGGATGGACAGCATACCGGGAAGAACCCCGTCGCCGAAAAGCCCGTGCCCGGGCAAACTCTGGTTACGGACGCTCTGGCCGAGGTAAATGGTATTCCGATCACGAAGGATGAATATTTACGGTACTTGGAGCCCTACCCGGCCCAGATGAAAACCAACGCCCAGGGGCGCGAGCACGTGTTGCAATCGCTGATCGACCATGTGCTGCTGCAGGGGGAGGCCGCCCGGCTGGGGCTGGACAAGGACCCCGATTACCTGCGCAAGGTCGAAAACTACAGGCGCAACCTGCTTGACAACATGATGCTCGAGCGCGTCTCACGGGGCGGTTTCGTCGTCACCGAGGAGGAGGCCAGGAAATACTTCGCCGAACATCCGGACGAGTTCGACAGACCGGAGAGGGTGCAGGTCAGCCACATCCTGGTCAAGACGGAAGCCGAGGCCAAAAACGTCTTGGGCAAGATCCGCGCAAGCGAGCCGTTCGAGAAGTTGGTCAGGGAACTCTCCCTCGACGCTGCCACCCGGGATCGAGGAGGCGACATGGGCTCCTTCACGCGCAAACAGCGCCCGCAGTTGGCCGACGCCGCTTTCGCCCTGAAAAATCCCGGCCAGATCTCCGCGCCGATCCAGACCCGCCGCGGCTTCGAAATCATCAAGCTGATCAAACGCATTCCGCCCGTCATGGAGACTTTCGCTCAGGCCCGCGAGGGATTGCTCAGCCGCCTGCGGGCGCGCAAGCGCCAGGACACCAAGCAGAAGTTGCTCACGAAATTGCGTGCCGGGGCGCGCATCAAGACCGACAAGCAGGCCCTGGGCAATTTGGAGATTTCCCCCGCTCGGAAATGACGCTGTTTCTTAGGGTACCATCAGTTGCCAGCCGTCCTCGACTTCCGATACCTGGCCCGCCAGCAACCGAGCGACCGGGAAGAGATCGAAGTCGAAGGGGGCGCGGAACTGGCTGCCCCAGAGAGTCACCCTGATCTCGCTTCCAGATGAGAATGGGCTGGCCGCGGCCGGCAGGTCGAAGGTCGTGGTGCCCGAAGGCGCGTAGACCCTCCACCAGTCGTCCGAAAGAATCTGTTCCTTGTCGCCGTCGACGACACGATCAACCTTGCCGAGGACTATTCCCCTGACGGCGCTCGTTGACAGGTCGGCCTCGCTCAAGTTGGTGGAAAAATCGTGTGTACCGGCCGCCGGCGCAAGCATCTGCTGGGCTAAAGCGTAAATCTGGTCGAAAGTAACACTGGCGCAACCGGCCAGCGCGTCGTTGGGCACGAAATGCACTGTAATATCCATGCCGGCGTCCGGTAGCGCGTCGAGCACCGGCGGAGTCAGCAGGGCCGGCATCTGCAAGACCGTCACTTGCGAGCTGGAAGTCGCGGAGGATCCCAGCCGGCCCGGCAACAGTTCGTAGCTCATGTCCGGCCTGGTGACCATGTTGCGCAGGAACAACTGGGTCATGTTCAGTGAAGCGCCGCTGAGCGCGGGCGAATCTAGTGGCGGCACCAGGAACTTCGGTTCCCGCTGGTAGGCGAATGGAGTGCGGTTGAAGTCGAAGCCGATTATCGCCCTTCCACCCTCTGGCACCGCCTGGCTGCCGGGCGCAAAATCGAGCGCCGTCAGCGCCAGGCCGAAGGCAAAGGCGCACTCGACATCGTCGGCCGTTATGGGCACGTCGCAGAACACCTTCGGATCGCAGGATTCCGGCAGGCCGTCTGCGTTTTCATCGCACTTGACTTCGTGCCGGGCGGTTGAGGGCAGCAACGACTGCAACCTCGAGTCGCCGCCGTTGGTTGTTGGTACGAAGCCTGTGGCCGCCGGCTGCAGGGACGTCTCGTCGTTGGAGATTATCGTCACCTGGTAAAGCGGCATGAAGCAGTAGGTGCTGCCGGGATCGTCCGGGTCGGCAAGGCACTTGTAACCGGATTGAGGGTCGCAATCCTGGTCGGTAGTGCAGGTGTTGCCAGGATCGATGGCCCCGGGATCGGCCAGAGGGATGACGTCCTCTTTCTGCTGGTAGTCGACGTTCCAGCAATCGCTTTCGGTGATGGCGGCCAGCGTCGCGGAAGCCTCGTTCTCCTGGCCGGCGGCTATGTTGACCGTTATCGGGCAAGCATGCAGGGTGCGCAGCTTGAAGGCCGCCAGCATGGAACCGACGTCGAAATTAAGCTCTGAGCCGTTGGTATCGAGGAAGGGCAGCAGCACCGGCAGCAGGTCGAGCATCGAGACGTTCATCACGCCCGACAGCAGTACGAGCCTGTTCTGTCCCTCGGGCAGTTCCATGCGAATATTCCTGAGCGGGGTCGGATCCTTGCACTTGTGTTCGTCGTAGTCGCAGGTCCAGTGCAGGTCGGGGCAGTCCAGCGTGTTGCAGCCGGCTTCGTTGGGGCACATGTCAATGCTGTCGCAGCTTACGCCGTAGGGATCGAGCCCCAGGCTGGGGGCCAGTCCGTTGAGAAAGGTGTCGTCGCTGGCCAGGTTGCCGGGCAAGATGGCGCTGTCCGTCGGGGGCCTCGAGAACAATTTGCCCACCGGGAAACGGCTCAGGTTGTCCAGGGCGAACATGGGAATTACGATTGCCACGCGCATCTGTCCGGAGACGTTGCTGCCGCCCATGCTGAAAAACGGCAGCAGCGACTTGGGAGTGCACAAGCCCTGGCATTCGTTGGCCTCTTGTTCGCAAAAACAGGTGCCGTTGCAGGGGGCGTCGCAATCGCTGTTCGTGCTGCAGCTGCCGGCGCATTTGTGTGAATGCGGCAACATATCGAAGATTGACTGGGGAACCTTGGCTGTGACTATGCCGGTCTGGTGATTTGACCGCCCGCTGGCCGTCATCATCAGCGGGATTGTGACTTCTCCCGAACAATGGTTCAAGAGAGTGGTCGTCTCGTACTTCGGGCGGTCGCCGGCGGGGGCGCCGGGCAGGGCCGGCACCTTGTCGTCCGTGGCGGCCGTGATGGACTTGCGGGTGCCCACGGCCAGACCGCTGAAGGCCGCTTCGCCGGAGGCGTCGGTATCCTGGTTGTGCACACCGTCGCCGGCATCGACAACCGTGACGTGGGCTCCCGCGATGGCCTGACCTCCGACGGCGGCGATAACTTTGACTGTCAGGCTGTCCTCGCAGGGCGAGCGCTCGGCGAGAGTGACTGTCAGCGTGTCGCTGGCTGTGTTCAGGCGGCTGTCATCGATGCCGCCCGTGTCCTGAACCTCCAGTTGGAAGACGTAGTCGCCGAACTCGGTAAGCTCGACCGTGGCCGAGACCTTGTCGGCATCAGTAATGCCGACGTTTGAGCCGGCCGGTTCACTGATCTTGTTCCAGGTATAAGTGGACAGGCTGACCTCATGGCAGCCGGCCGAGGTGGCCGCGTGGCTGGCGCTGCCGTCCAGCGTGACGGCGGCGGCAACCCCGGCCATGGTGGCCAGGGATTGGTCGTCACCGGCATCGGCGACAGGCGAGGGGCAGGCTACGTTCGCCACCTCGACCTTGACCGTATCCCACTGGCTCACCTGGGGTGACAAGTTGATCGCGGTCACCGGGTAGTTTGCCTTGCAGCGGAAGCTGTAGCTTCCGGCCTGCTGGGGAACGAAAGACACCTGACTCTTGGCGCCGTCGAGAGTCACGTCCGGGCCGCCGTTCTGTTCCCAGAGAAAAGTGACCGAGTCTTTCTCGCTCACACAGACCTGCTGGTCTTCGGGCGGCAGCCGCAGGCTGCCCCTGAGAATGATGGTTTCACCGACGTTGCCTGTCAGGTCGTCACCGGCGTTGACAATCGGCGGTCCGCATTTTTTTCCCGGCGTGCTGGAAGGGCAGCCCGTCCCCAGAATTGCAGCTAGAAAGAAAGAGCCGGTTGCCGCGATCGTAAAAAAGCTTCGATAACACCGCATGAGGACCTCCCGAACAGGAAAAATTGCACGAAATGTCTGTTTTCTCTTTCGATAATGCTAGCTTTTTCAAGGCGCTGTTGTCAAGGTGCAAGCGCTGTGGTATCTGACTGGTTGCCGCAGGCAGGAGACAAATTTTGCTCAGTGCCGAACCGAAGCGGGTGTGGATCGAGGTCGTCGCCATCTGGGCGATCGCCATCGGTGTCATCCTGGCTTTCAAGCTCCTCGATTTCGTGCCCTTAATAAAGGAGAACCTGTGGGGGATCGCCGGATTGGTCTTTTTGTTCCTGCCGCTCGAGTGGCTCTACCGCCGGGGTGAAAATCCGGCCGATTTCGGCATAAGCCGGCGGGGCCTGTGGAAGGGTCTGCTATTGGCCGCTATTCTGGTGGCACTGACCTTCCCGGCCTACATCCCCGCCTACAAGTGGTGGTTCTCGCGCACACAGGGTTTCCATCTCCACCTGCCTTCGGATTTCTGGAAGGAATGCGTCGGTTTCATTTTTCTGGTAGCCCTGCCCGAAGAGGCCTTCTACCGCGGTTACCTGCAGACCCGGCTGGACAAGATTTTCAGAAAAAAAGTCAAGATACTCGGCGCCGAGGTGGGCTGGTCGGTTGTCGTCGCCGCGGCCTTCTTCGCCCTCGGCCACCTAGTGGATCCGCGCCTGGATAAGCTGGGCACATTCTTTCCCGGGCTGCTCTTCGGCTGGATGCGCGCCAGGACCGGCTCCATCTGCGGTGCGGTGGCCTTCCATGCCTTGTGCGATATCTGGGCAGAGGTTTTGCGCTACGGCTATTTCTGATAGACCCTTATCCGCACGCCCAGGCGGGGTCGATCTCACCGTCACAGTCGTTATCCTTGCCGTCGCATAGCTCCGGGGCGCCCGGGTAGACGGTGTCGTCGTTGTCGTCGCAGTCGAATTGATCCTGGCAGTCGCCGCATGTTGTCCAGCCGTCGCCGTCGGTGTCAAAGCCTTCGTCGACCAGGCCGTCGCAATCGTTGTCCATGCAATCGCAAACTTCCTCGGCGCCCGGGTTGACGTCGGGATCGTTGTCGTCGCAATCGCCGCCGCAGGTGGTCCATCCGTCGCCATCGGTGTCGAAGCCTTCGTCTGTCTGGCCGTCGCAATCGTCGTCGATGCCGTTGCAGTACTCGTTGGCCTCCGGGTGGATGGTGGGATCGTTGTCGTTGCAGTCTCCGCCGCAGGTAGTCCAGCCGTCGTTATCGGCATCGAAGCCCTCGTCGATGAAGCCGTTACAGTTATCGTCTATACCGTTGCATTCCTCGGTTGCTCCCGGATGAACGTTCGGGTCGCTGTCGTCGCAGTCGCCCTGGCACAGGCCCCATCCGTCCGAGTCGCCGTCGATCTCGTCTATCTCGCCGTTGCAGTCGTTGTCGATGCCGTCGCAGATCTCGGCCTCCGGGACGCACTCGTCATACGAGCGGTACGAGGCGGTGACGTCCAGGTTGTCCTCTTGCGGGCGCCAACTGCCGTAGAACACCAGGCTGTTCTGGGTGCCGTCGTAGTCAAATCCGTCGCTGCGGCTGCGGGGCACGAGCAAGGGCGGTTGTCCGGCGGTCGTTTGCATGGCGACCTTGATGGTGGACGAGATCGGCGGTTGCGTCAGCAGGTAGGACGAGGCAATTCCCTGGGCCGCCCGGACGATGTCCTGGACGTTGTTGGTCTGATCTGCGTCGCAGATCGAGCCCAGCGAGCCGCCCGACATGCCGTTGACCACCGCGTTGTAGCCCTTCGAGCTGTTGTAGGCGGTCGAGCACAAGGGATCGCCGCCGACGATGGCGAACAGTGTCACATCTGCGTTGGTGTACTGGTTGATGAAGCTAGTGACCGTGGCGGCGTCGGGTGCGCCGCCGTAGTCCTCGCCGCCCGAGGCGTTTTCGATGGTCTGGTCGTCCTCGTCGGACAGCACCACCACGATGCGCGTGGCGTCACAACGAAACTTGTAGGCCTGAGGCGCCTGTGTGCAGGGCAAGGAGTTGTTGATGGCGTTGACGCCCATCTGCAGGCCCCACTCATAGCCGGTGCCGGAGCCGCCGGCGCCGACCTGGATTAGGTTCTTGAAGGTGTTAATGTCTGTCGTGAAGCCCGGAGAGCGCAGGTTTCCGTTGTCGCCCGAGTAGGTCGTGGTGACCCCGATGCGCCAGTCGAGCGTCGTCTGTGAGAGCAAGGATTCCATGGCGTTGCCGGCGGCGGCCACAGCCGCCTGTTCGACGTCCATCGAGCCCGAGTTGTCCACCACCCAGATGAAGTCAACCGGGTTGACACCCGCCGTGGCGAACGAGTCGCACTGCACCTTGGTGCGGTCGGGGGCCTGGGCCACCGCGGTCGAGTTGGAGACGTCGTTGAGGCGAATCGTCTGCGCCTCGCTGAAGAGGCTGTCGGTGCTCAGCGCCCCCACGGTAACCACCCGGCCGGCGCCGCGATAGATTGTCTCGGTGAAGAGGTGGAAGGTGGTGGCCGCGGTTCCCTGAGACCCGAGAGCGCCCGACAGGGCTCCGCCCGCATTGAATGCCCCGGCAACGTCGTTTGCCAGTTGGGTCGGCGCGCGGCTGGATACCGTCAGGGTGTATTCCGCCAGGATGGCCCCGTAGCCGTCGAAAGAAGTTAATGCCCGGGTCGACGGGCTGCCCACGGTGCCGATGCCGGTCAACACACCGCGATCGTTGGCCTCCTGCTGGCTGGCGCTGGAAACTCCCGCCGCCGGCGGGTGGCTCACCAGGAAGCCGGCCACCTCGTTGCCCGGGGAATAGAAAGCGGCTCCAACCGCGGCGCCGCCCGCGGAAAGCTCCGAGTAAGTGGTGAAGAAGATTTCGAGCGCCAGTAAAAAGTCGGGGTCCCAGCCGCGGTACAGGTCGACCGGCTTGAGGTTCTCGGTGCTGCACACCAGGTAGGTTCCTTCCTGGTTGTCGGGCAGGCCGTCGCCGTCGCTGTCGCCGGTCTGGGGACTGGTCTCGCCCTGCGAGCAGGCGGCGGAGACGCAGACGCTCACTGGGGCGGGGGCGCAACTCTCGCCCGCTCCGCAGTCGCCGTCGCTCTGGCAGGCCGTGGTGCAGCTTCCCAGGATGCAATCTCCGTTGCGGTCCTCGTCACCGTCCATGACACCGTCGTCATCGGTGTCGGCGTCGAGAGGGTTGGTCTCCTGTCCGGCGTCGTACTGGAAGTTGCCGTTGCAGTCTTCCTGGCCGTCGCTCAGCCCGTCGGAATCGCTGTCGGCACGGGATGGATCGGTCTCACCGGCGTCCTGCAGGCCGTTGAGATTGCTGTCCTCGTAGCCGTCGGGGATGCCGTCTGAATCGCTGTCGGGATCGGTCGGATCGGTCTCGCCGATGTCCCTCAGGCCGTTGCCGTTGGCGTCCTCTGTGCCGTCGGGCAGCAGATCGCCGTCGCTGTCCGCGAGCAGCGGGTCGGTCTCGCCGAAGTCGATCTGCCCGTTGTGGTTGAGATCTTCGATGCCGTCGTCGAGCCCGTCCCCGTCACTGTCGGGATTGGTGGCGTCGGTCTCGCCGTCGTCGAGGGCGCCGTTGCGGTTGGCATCTTCTATCCCGTCGGGCAAGCCGTCGGAATCGCTGTCGGCGTTTAGCGGGTCGCTTTCGCCGGCATTCACCGCTCCGTCGTGGTTGGCGTCCTCGATACCGTCGGCAATTCCGTCCCCGTCGCTGTCTGGGTTGCGCGGATCTGTCTCTCCCGGGCTGACTGCGCCGTCGTGGTTAGTATCCTCGAGGCCGTCGGGGAGACCGTCACCGTCGGTGTCCGGCCGCAGCGGGTCGGTCTCGTCGCTGTCGCGCACTCCATCATGGTCGGCGTCTTCGACACCGTCCGGCAGGCCGTCCGCGTCAGTGTCCGCGTTGTTGGGGTCGCATTCCCAGACATCCCATTGGCCGTTATGGTTCATGTCCTCGACGCCGTCGCTGAGACCGTCGTCGTCGGTATCGGCGGCGGCCGGGTTAGTCTCGCCGTCGTCGATCTGACCGTTGTGATTGGCGTCTTCTGTGCCGTCGGGCAGGCCGTCCTCGTCGCTGTCGCTACTTCTGGGATCGGTCTCGCCGGAATCGACAAGTCCGTTACCGTTCTTGTCTTCGAGGCCGTCCCGGATGCCGTCGGAGTCGGAGTCGGGATTGAGCGGATCGGTCTCGCCGTCGTCCAGTTGCCCATTGTGGTTGGCGTCCTCGATGCCGTCCCAGACGCCGTCGGAGTCGGAGTCGGGATCGTCCGGGTCGGTCTCGCCGGGGTCGACGGAGCCGTTGCCGTTCTTGTCTTCGACGTTGTTTGGTATGCCGTCTCCGTCGCGGTCGTTGGGCGTTGTGTCCGGGCCGCCGTCACCGTCGCCGTCGGTGCCGCCGTCGCCATCGGGGCCCGCCACGCAGAATCCGTTCTCGCAGACCTCGTTCTTGCCGCAGCGGGAGTCGTCGCTGCATGGCTGGCGGCAGAATCCCGAAAAGCACTGCATTCCTGATGGGCAGCTTTCACTGGTGACGCAAGTCGGGTGACAGATCCCTTCGTCACAACCTTCGCCCTCGGCGCAGTCGGTGTCTGTGGCGCAGCGGGCGGGCCCGCTCAGAGTGTCGGAACCGCATCCGCCAAAGGCAAGCCAGAAAAGCACAAGACAGCAGATGCCCGGCAGCAGGCCGGCATGTCTGGCAATACGATGGATTTGTATCATGGGATTCCTCCGTCTTCACGGGACACCCTCATGATATCCCGACGCCCGGGAAAAAATCAATCGGCGGGTATGGCCAGGCGCAAGCTGCTGGCCAGCGTCTGCAGGTCGGGCGGGAAGGGGTCGGTCCAACGGTATCTTTTGCCCGTGATCGGGTGATCCAGTACCAGGCGATAGGCGTGCAGGAACTGGCGTTTGAGATCGTAGTGTTCGCGCAGCTTGCTGTTCAGCGCGCGGTCTCCATAGCGGACGTCTCCGGCCAGCGGGTGCCCGGCCTGCAGTAGATGACTCCTGATCTGGTGGGTGCGGCCGGTCTGTAGCCTGAGAGTCAACAGACTGACGGAGAGACCCGGGCTGCGGCCCATGGGCAGCTTACGTGTGGTCGCAACGCGATAGTCCGTGCGGGCCGCGGACTTCGGCCTGACGCGCGAAGAGTGTCCGGCGCGTCTCGTTCCCGGGACGTCGCGGCGCTCGATATTGAATTCCCATGTGCCTTTTCTCGGCTGCGGTATGCCCTTGGCGAGCGCCAGGTAGCTCTTTTCCACCTGTCCGGAACGGAGCATCTTGCTCAGCCGTCGAACGACTTCTATCGTCTTGCCGATCATTAACAGCCCGGAGGTGTCGCGATCCAGCCGGTGGACCAGCGAAGGGCGAAAGATCGTCGGGCCGGGATCGACCTCGAGGTAGACATGGACCTGGTCGATCAGCGAGTTAGTCCTGTGACCCGCGCCCTGGTGGACCGGCAGGAAGGGGGGCTTGGAGACGACCAGCAGGTGCTCGTCTTCGAACTTGATCGTGAAGTCGATACTGGTTGCCACAGGCGGCCTTCGTTGGGTGTCGCGCTCGAAAGATTCGGGCGGCATGTGGATGATAATTGTGTCACCCGCGGAAAGCACAAGCCCAGGACCGGCTCTTTTGCCGTTTACGCGTACCTTGCGTGTCCTGAGAAGCTTGAAAATGTGGCTTTTGGGCATGCCACCCAGAACCTTTCGCAGGAAGCGCTCGAGACGCTGCCCGGCCCCGTTGTCGTCCACTGTCAGTGTCGGCACGTCAGCTCTCCCGTTGCATACGTAGGGCGCCCAGCCTGCGCAAGGCCTCGTAGACAACGATCCCGGCCGCGGTCGAGAGGTTGAGGCTGCGGGTGTTGCCGGGCATGGGAATGCGGAAGGTATGTTCCCGGCGGTCAGCCTGGCTCAGGAAACTCTCCGTAAGGCCGCTCGACTCGGGTCCCAGAACTAGGAAGTCTCCCGGCTTTATGGCTGCCTCGAAAAAAGATCGTTGTGCTCGCGCGCTCAAAAACAGAAACCGTGACCCGGGGTACTCGTGTTCGATCTTTTCGAATACGAGGTGGCGCTGAATTTTACACTGGTCCCAGTAGTCCAGGCCGGCCCGCTTGAGGACGCGATCGTCGATGAGGAAGCCCAGCGGTTCAACCAGGTGCAGCGGTACGTCGGCGCAAGCGCACAGGCGCACGATATTGCCGGTGTTGGCTGGAATCTCCGGCGTCACCAAGACGAGTTGAAGCGGCGCGGTCAACTGTTTGACACCTCTCGGATCCGGTTGCTATCATGAATCAGCGCGAGGTTCCAAGGATCATCTCATGAGATCTGCCAGGTCGTCATTCTGTCTGCTGGTAATTTTTCTGACTGCGCCTGTCATGGCCGGGCCGGGCGGCATGAAACGCACCGCGAGTCAGACGCCTACCCAGACGCTGGCCGTTTGGGATCTGCGCATCCTGGGCCTGGAGGCCGAACGGGCGCGCCGGGTGCGTTACGAGCTTTCCATGGCGGTCAAGCGCCTGCCTGGCTTTCGCCTGCTGGACGAAAAGAAGGCCCGCGCGCGGCTGCATGCCAAGCAAGTGCCTTCGGATGCCTCGCTGGACAAGACGGCCAGGGCGCTGGGGGTGCACTGGCTTTTATCTGGAACCCTGGGAGGATTGGGCGACCAGATCACTCTGGACATGAGACTGCTGGACGGCAAGACCGGTGCGCAACTGCGAAAGGCCGCGATCAGTCTGCCGCTTTCCACGAACGAGCTTCGTTCGGCCCTGGACGAGATCCTGGTTAGACTGCTGGTTCCGACGCGTTGGGTCGGATTTCTGTCGCTGGATGTCTCGGAGACAGGCGCCATCGTCAACCTGGACGGGCAGCAGGTGGCGACAACACCCCTGTCAAAGCCCATTGCCGGGCTTGCGCCTGGCAAGCACATTCTGCGCATCACCAAGCAGGGCTATGGTGAGTTTTCCAAGTTCGTTGTTATTCGTTTCAACCAGTTGGCTCGCCTCAAGGTGGATTTGAAGAACGCCATGGTGGTCGGGCTGCTTTACGAGCGCAAGCGTCCCAAGCTGCCGGTGGAAGATGATAAAAAGAAGCCCTCTACCGTAAAAGTCAAGGCTCGATCCTCCAGCAACACGCTCAGAAAAGTCATGGCCTGGACCTTTCTCGGTCTGGGCGCCGGCCTGGCCGGCACCGGCGTCGCCCTGGGCGTGACAACCAAGCGGCCGGTAATGACAAGTATTTTTTCTGCTTCCGGCGGCGTGCTCTTGGCCGGATCACTGATCCTCTTTTTGGTCAAGAGCGGCAGCCGGCCTTCCGCTGAACGACCGGATGCCCCGGAATTTACACTTTTGCCGGGCCACGGCCCATCCGGCGGGCTCGGCTTGATCCTGTCGGGACGCTTCTGAGACTACCTTAGTCAATTAAATTTTCTATCTTGCAGTCTGGATTCGCAGATGCCTCTTTCAGCCAGGCCGGGAGGTGGTGTCTGATGAGCAGTTGCAGGAAAGGGCTGCGCTGGCGCAGGATTTCGTAGACGGAAGTGGGGCGAGTGACCTCGAATCCCCGGAAAAGTATCTGGCCCACGTAACGAAAAATCTCCACCTCCTCGATCGGCACCTGATCTCCCATTCGTCGCCCGACCACCAGGCTGCTTACTTCCTCCGGGAAGAAAAACCTGTCCCGCAGTTCGGGGTGCAACTCACCGGTTCGAACCTGCAGGCGAAAGAAAAAATGGGTATGCCGCGTCTGCCGCAGGTAGGCGTCCAGGGCTCCGGCACTGAGCGCTTCTCCCAGGTTGTAGATGTCGCTGCCGGCCTTGGCATGGCCGGCAGTTTGCCGGTCGCCGGCCTGCTCGAACTGTTTGCGCAAGATCGCAATAAATTCGTCGAGCTGTCCCCGATCGTGTTCTTCGATGGCCTTGCCCCACAGGCGATGTGCCGAGGGCTCTAGACTCAAGGCACCCGTTTCCGAAATGAAGACCCTGTATGGCAATTCGAGTCGCGGGTTGCTTCTATCGAGACGGACGCCTGCCATGGCCTCCTGCAAGGCGGATAGGACGGCGGCGTTGCGAGCAGTACCGCGGGCGGCTTCGTTTATCCGCTCGCTGATGGAGACCCGCTGAGTTCCCCAGACGTCGTCCTCGATGCTGATTACTTCCGGGGCGACTCCGTAAGAGATGAACAGTCCGGCTTCCAACTCGGCTCCCAGGTGTATACGGCGTTCTTGTTCCAGCGCCTCCTCGAGAGCCCGGTCTTCCTGCTTGAGAACCAGTAGTCGATCTTCGGTTTGCCTGATCTGTTTCAGGTGGTTTTGGCACAACAGATCAGTCAGGCGGCGGGAGAGTGCATCACCGCTTTGGGCCTTGAGCTCTTGTGTGATTTGCCGGCGCTGTTCCTTAATACTGTTATGAGCTTGTCTGAGTTGGTCGCGCTCGGCCAGAAGCTTCTTACGCTCGGAGGGATCCTTTTCCGCGTCCAGCCTGGTCTTGCAAACGCGGTGCCGATTGGCCGCATCTGCGAACCGGTTTTCGAAATCTTTTTGCAGCTGTCTTACCTTCTCGGATGCATCCAGGGCGCTTCTGCGAAACACTTCCTGCTTGGCACATGCCAGTTCGCTTGACAGGTTTTCGAGCTCCGCCAGGACCCCGGAGCGTTGATCTTCGACTCGACGACTTATAACCCGGTAGGCATCTTGTTCCTCGAGCGGTGCTTGTTGCTCGATCTTGCGCCTGTAATCACGGAAGATGTTCTGGATGTCGCGAGCCAGCTTGACGAGCGAGACGATATTCCCCGAGAAGGCGACAGCGTCGCCGAGGAGGTTCACCAGGCGGATGTTGTCTTCCTCCGGCAACATGGAACCTCCCTGGCAGTACTTGCGACCCGCCTCGAGGATCGGCTCGTAGAATTCCTTCTTGAGAAAGTCCGCCATGACGAGTTCTTTCGCCTTGGCGGTTCTCCGGGTGTAACCCTTGAGGTCGACGAACAACTGTCCCTGATCGGAGACGACCCGCGCCTTGATCAGCGGCATGTCGTCATCGGCAATACGATAGAGCTTGCCGGCTTCGTATTCCTGGATCAGTTGCGAAGTGCCGGCTTGCGTTCGGCGATCCACGACCCGCCGACGGGCTTGCCCGAAATGAGACATGGCGAACTCGTCAAGCCGGTAGAGCAGGAAACGTTCGACCATCTCCTGCAGGTAGACGGAATTCCTGTCGGAGTGCGCGCCGGGAGAGCCGTCCTTGCGGAGGCGCTCGACCGCCAACAGCAGTCTGCGAGTGCGTGGAAGCATTTTGCCCGTGTGCCGCCCGTCCTCGATGCGTTGTTCGAGTTGTCTGGCAATCTCCGAAAGCAGATCTGCATCAGAGAGCACCGAAAGGATTGCATCGTTGGACGGGAAGGATCTGCCCAGGAGTCGATCGCACTCGCTGTCGGAATCCTCGCAGGCCAACAGGTGATCGAGAGCGAGTCGGCGAAAGGCCTCGCAGACCGCCAGCGGCATCAGCAGGTCGAATACGGTCTTCTGTCCGTATACCGCAATCAGGCACCCGCTCAGCAAATGCACCGGATCGTTGCCGCGCTCGAGGGTCGCCTGGTATGCCGGACCGAGCGCCGCAACGATCTCTCTCGACAGGCCGAAGGGGTTGATGTCGGTCGCCAACTCATCCTGACGAATGAAAACGAACTGCGCCGGGCTCAAGCTGGTGAGCACAACCAGTGAATCAGCGTACATGGCGCTGCCCACAGACGGCATTACCGAAGCCTGCGCGTCTCGCATCGCCCGGGAGAAGCAGGCATGTATCGCCATACCCACGGTGCGCTCGAGACGGGCGTAGCTCATGTTCTTGACACTCGCCTGCTTGACGCGTCCCTTGACATCCAGCAGGGTGTTTAGCAGGGCCAGGTGCGTCATCAAGGAGATGCCCGAATAGGCCGGTTGCTCACGCGACATGGCCAGCGCCCTTGAGGCGCTAGAGACCAGCAGGTTGAAAAGCGGTTCTCCGCCCCCGGTGCGGCACAGCCAGCTCTCGAGAACGCCCGCGTCCAGGTCGGGAGTTTCCGCCAAGCTTTGTGCGACCACGGCCCTCAGCGGACTTTCCTCGGAGATGGTGCGTGGGCAGAACCGCTTGGGCCACAGGATGGCGCGCATGCGTTCGTCCGGCAGGAGGGCCTTCTTCTTCTCGCGATCGTATTCTGCGTCGGCGCGGCGCTTGACGAGGTCTACCAGACCGTCGATTCCCCTGACGATCGTATGGTGAACACGGTCACTGACCGAGAAGCGCACGCTGCGGTTGGCCGCGCTCTCCCCCAGAGTGACCGGCAGGCGATTGAGGAAGTCCAGCCAGATAGATCCGCCTTCGGTACCGGCGGCGCCCGACGCGCCCAGGGTCGCGATGAGGTGACGATAGGCAAAAAGCCGCGGATGATAGATTGTCGAAACCGGCGCTGCTTTATCGCCGGGCATTTCAACGGCCCGCGAAGATCACGGCAATCCAGAGTTCACCCGGAAAGCGGCTGTCGGCCGTGGTGACACCGATTCCCAGCCGGTTGATGTCATCGTCGAGGATCTCCGGCACACCGAGGACACGGGCCGGGTTCGCGGTTCTGAAGTACCTGACAGTTATTGCGCTGAAGGCTCCCGAATCTTCGAGCCGCTCTACCAGGCGATCGCCTTCCTCCCGGGGTTGGACCTTGTCCCCCATCGCCGCCAGGCGTCGCGCGCTGTTTCTGGCGATCTTCGTGAGCTGATCGTCGAGCCCGAGGTCGAAGCGTCCCTTCTTTCGGCGCCAGGCGTTGATGGTGCGTGCGATTTGACTGGTGAGCCTGGTAGTCTGCCCCGATTCTCCGGCTTCGACGAAGACTTCACATACCGCCATGATGTCGTCCTGAGCCCCGCGCTCCATGGCGATGCCGATACCGATGCGACGAACGTCGGGATCGATGATGTTTAGTCTGTGTCCCGGGCTTTCCATGAAACGTTCGTGGGCCGCCTCGGGCGATGGAGAAAGGGAGACGTTTTCGAGCGCCCGGTCGAAGGGAATGTTGGAACGGCGCAGCCTGTCGACCAGCGTGCCGGTCTTCCTGGTGCGATGGGCCACCCGGCGGGCCGTCAGGAGTTGCATGGCGTGTTCCCGCGCCAGGTCGCCCAGTTTCTTGTCGCTCACAAGCGCCGGCAGGGAGAATCTCGCCCGGGACTCATTGGTAAGGCGCAAAAGTGCGGTCTCCGCCTCCTCTGGATTGCGATAGCGCCCGGGGGCGGGATGAATTTTTTTCTGCGGCAAGGCCGGGCGCTCGACGCCCACGAAAAGGGGCAGCAGCGCGGCTACCTCTGGTCCCTCGGGTCCCAAGACGATAAGCTCCAGCTTGTAGGTGCCGCGTCCGGCATCCAGCGGCACCTTGCCGTGCCAGCCGCCTTCTTCGTAAAGCAGGGAATCCTTGACTACCAGGCCCGCGGGAGTGGTCATCAGCCAGTAGGGGTGGCGATAGCAGGATAGCAGCTTGAGGTCGAGAGCCAGGCGCTCACCGGGCGATGGGCAAACAGGCAGCGGATTGATGATCGCCGGGCGGCGGCCGAGCAGCATCGTGCTGACCATCCGCTTCTGGTCCGGTGTGCGCGTTACACCGACCGCGAAGTGAGTGTACCTGCCAAGCTTGGCCTGCTGGTCGAGAAACTCGATCATTTGTTGCGGCATCTTCTCGATCCCGCCCTCGACCGAGAAAGGTGCCACGCTTGCGTCAACCACGCCGCGGTGCTGCAACTCGAAGCGCAGGCGTTCGACAGGGACGGCCCGGCCCGGACTCGCCTGGCCCTCGATCAGGTAGCCGCTCCACAGGCGGGCGACGCTTGCGTAGCGTTCGTCCCACAGCAGTCGGGTTTTGTTGTTGCGGCACCAACCGATTATACCGGCGATCAGCACCGATTCGTCGGGGTTGGCCAGGAACTTGGCCTCGGCATTGTAGCTATCCTTGCAAGTGGAGGTACTAATCGCGGGCTGGTCCGTGGCTCGGGCATGGGCCGTACAAAGAGCCAAGGCGCAGATCAGCGCCGTAGATAAGCAATCTCCATGCCTGTTTTGTTTCACGCGATTCACTTTACCGGGAAGGTCGGCTGTATCCACCAGCCCGACTGCAGCGCCTTTTTCTTCAGGTCGGCGTAGCCACGGTCGATCAGGATCGCCTGCTCTGCGTAGCCCATCATCTCGGCATCGCTCCATGAATCTCCAATGACGAGCACGGGTTTCCGGCCGATAAACTTCTTTATTGCATCGACCTTGCCGGTCTTGAAAGTCGGCGGCGGCTCCATTTCTGTGGTCAGCTTTCCATCCACGAGCTTGGTGCGCATGCCGATTACCTGGTCGCCGTCCTCCATGCCGAAGCGCTCAACGGCGCCGGCGACGACCCACTGCGGCCCGGCGCTGACTACCCAGACGCTGAAGCCGCGCTTGCGCAGCAGGTACATCAGCGAGCGGATCTCTTCGTGAATGCGGATACCGGTGCTGGTGATGGTGGGCGTCTTGTCGTCAGGATCTGTACGAATCTGTTCCGATCCGAGCGGACGGGCAAGTTCCTTGCTCATGACATCGCCCGCCATGCGCCTGATCTGGTCGTGGTCGTAACCTGCGTAGAAGCGAACCTGCCAGGGGTAGCACTTGGACGAATCAAGCTGCGGGCACAGGCTCCAGTAGGCGTTGTGCATCCGCTTGCGGTATTCCTGGAGCTCGGGCGATGATGCCTGTTTTTCGGCCGGCAGACGCATGACAGCCTTGTAGGCCGCGCGGATCTTCTCGCGCCGGTCGTCCGGCAGGGCTTTCCATATTTCGCCAGTGAACTTGATCTTGAGCTGGCTGACCATGTAGTCGAAAAAAGCCCGCCCGATGTCTCCGTAGATGCTGGTGTTGTCGAAATCGAAAACGACCACCGGCGGCTTGACCGCATCGTATCCCGGCGCTCCCTTACCGTGCCCGTCGATCAGCTTGATAAGATTGGCTCGCACGTCTGCTTCCCAGGCGCCGGGCAGCAGCTTGTCGGGCGTTGGCACCGCAGGTGCAGGCGCCGGCGCGGCGGCGGGATCAGCTTCTTTCTTGTGACCCGCCTCTTCCTTCTGCGGGCACCCTGCCAGTATCAGCGAGGTAAATGCGAGCCAGGCGATATTCCGAATATGTCTCGTGATCATCGGGCCGAGCCTCCTCATGAGTGAGTTCATACCAGGGGCTGATTCTAGACCAGCTTTGTTCCAAGATGCCAAGAATTTTTGAAAAAAGCGATTTGTCACTTTCCCATTGAGGTTGGCGTTGACGCGTGCCAATATTCCAGGCAAGTCAAATTCAAAAGGAGGGCTCTCATGAAGACGCTATGGCTGACAATCGTTGTGGGTATTGCGCTACTGGCTTTTTCGGGTTGCAACAAGGAAACAGAAAGTTCGACATCCGGCGGTACGGCGACGGGTGCCTCCGACAAGGAGCAGCCAAAGCCCGCCGGCAGCGGACCGTTCGCAGCCTGGGATCTGTCCGCGATCAACGCGAGTTGGCAAGGCGCCTGGTCGGTCGCAGGTTCGCTGTCAGGCTCCCGGGAGGCCTGGGACGTCAAGGGCGGCAAGGTCACTATCTGGGACGGCAAGAACGAGAAGACGCTCGATTTCGTGGTAACCAGTCCTTGTACCGTGAAAACAACCGAGAAGAGCGCCGGCGGTTCGTCATCGACCGTCCATCACTTCGCCATGAGCGGCGACAAGCTCCTTATTGGACTTGGCGATGCGGGGCTCAAGAAGGGCTCTGTGGCCGTCGCCTGTGTATCAAACAAGGCCTGGACGCTGGACGCATCCGGCAAATGTCAGCAACTCGAGGCATCCATGTTCGAAGACGGCAAGTGGAAACCCACGCCCGGAGACTGCAAATTCAAAAAGGACGGCGACAAGGATGTCTTCGTGGTGGTGAACAACGACCGTGAAACCAGTTTGCTGGTTCTCGGGGATATCCTGGCGAGCAAGCAAATGTCCGCCAACGTGGCCAGCAAGTTTGCCGACTTCGCCGCAGCCAAGGCCGCGCTGGAAGCGAAGAAGTAAAAGTGATTGCGGAAAACCGGTAGTTCGATCGGTTGCTGCGGAATACGACGACGGCAAGGAGGTTCTCTTATGAGGATCGCTTTGGCAACGGCGCAGTGTCTGCTAATGTTCTTTTCGTTCTTTTCATGCTCCGCATCCAATGAGCGTTGCGCCGGTAGCTTCAACTACGCCTGGCGCGGACTGATCCCCGGGCCCGGCGAGGCGGGCTTCGACGCCGAACTGGCCGCGGTGGCCCGCAGGCGCGATCGGCAGTTTCACCTCTTTCACACTTTACCTTGCGGTCTGAATACCGAGATGAGCATCTCGCGTGACAATACGGCCGAACGCGCGGCAATCGAGTCGTTCATAAACGATTCCGACGGCTGGGATTTCGAAGCCGTCGCCGGTTTACGCATCACGGACGTCGCCGACTCGTGGTGGAAGGTGGCCGGCGCCTACGCCGGGGCCGGCATCGCCGCCGACGCATTCCGCTACGGAGTCTTGCGCGACCAGTGCTATCCGCAAGAAGACGTCGAACGCGCCCGCCAGCAGTTGCTTGCGGGCCTGGCCGGGTTGCACCTGGCCATGGCCATAACCGGGGTTCCGGGCGTAATCGCCCGCGGCTTCGCCAACACGAACTTTCCCGGGGCGGGTGAAAACACCGATCTCACGCCGCTCTTCGACGCGAGCGGCAACCCACTGCCGACCGAGAAGAACAACGGCACCTGGCGCGCGGACAACTCGGGTGAGTACCCCGGCTACATATGGGAAGACTCCTGCAGTCGCGACATGCTCGTCGGCTGGGCGCTCGGCTTCGGCGGAGCCTGGGAGGTGATCGCCGACGATGCCGATATTCCCGCGGATGTAAAAGATATCATGCGCGCAGACGCCAAGGCTCTGGCCGGCAACTTGATGACGGTAAGATCGAACGGTTACGATCTCGAGCTGGGCGACGCCGACGGTCGGACCACCTATCATGGTTACCTGAACGAGAACAACATCGATCGTCTTTACGTGGACGGAATCCGCAACGGATTCTATGCCATCATGACCCTGGGGATCATCGGCGCTTTAGCGGACGTGGCCTCTGATCCCGAGATCGACGGTTTCCTTTACGACCAGCTCATAGACGAGCGCGAATTCGCCGTCATCGCCCGCGACAACAGCCTGGAAGTCAACATGCAGGAGGTGACCAACTTCTCGAACTACAACATGGCCTTCGACGGCGCCTGGCTGGCGCTGCGCCACATCCGGCAAGACCAGGACGCCCGGGCCGCGATCCGCGCGGCCGTGGCCATAGAGCTATACGATACTCCCGGCAAGAGTTTTCAGCCGGTAGAGATGGGCCAGAGCTTCTTTGATCTGACCTACGTGTCCGGCGCCTGTGACGCAAGCTCGGAGTGGGGTTGCCGCAACGAGCCCGACCAGGCCGCCATCGACCGGGCTCTTGAGACATTGCGCGAGTTCCCGGCGCCTCCCTTCTGGGAGTTCGAGCGCACGAATTGCGATCAGCAGGAGATCGATTCGGGCGCCTGCGTCGCTGTCGACGGGCAGACCGAGTTGACCGTGCTGGGCGAGGTAGGCCGCAACGGAGACCTGATTGTCAAAGAGCCCTTGCCGATGAGACTGCGTGGTCCGAGCAACTTCTACTGGAGGTCGAATCCCTATAAACCCAACGACGGATCGGACGGCCCGGGAATGTTCGCCGGCCCCGATTTTCGCCTCGGCTACTGGATGGGCCGCTGGGTCAGGCGCTGAGCGGCGGGGTCCATGTCCAGAATATTGTTCTTCGCGATATTTCTTGCGGTAGTGCTCGGCGTGCTGAGCGGCACGCACTACTATTTCTACCTGCGCCTGGTCAGAGACACGGGTCTCTCCCCGACCTGGACCAGGTTTGCCAAGTGGAGCCTGGTGGCGTTGTCGGCCAGCCTGGTGCTCACCTTCATTCTTTCGCGGCTGTTGAGCAATGCCGTAACGAGCGTTGTGCTGTTTCTGCCCTATGTCTGGATGGGCTCGATGTTATACCTGCTGGTTCTGCTGGCTGGAGCGGACCTTGTGAAACTGGTCGCCTGGGCGGCGGCCAGGCTATCAGGCCATGCGGCCTGGTTCGATGTTGGAGGCCGGCGCCTGTTGATCTCAAGGCTGGCGGCCCTTACGGCCCTGGGCGGCACCGCCGTCATTGCGGTAGTGGCTGTCGCCGGTGCCCTGCGGGCGCCCGTGGTTCACAAGCTGGAGATTCCGCTGAAGGGATTGGATCCGGCGCTCGACGGGTTGACCGTTGTTCAACTTTCAGACCTGCACCTCGGACCCACCCTGGGTCGGAAATATCTCGACCAGGTGGTCGACCGGGTGAACGAGCTTCATCCCGATATAGTAGTGCTGACCGGCGATCTGGTGGATGGAAGCGTCGAGCAGCGGCAAGCGATGCTGGAGCCGCTAAAGCGTCTTACGGCCCCGCTGGGCAAGTTCTTCGTAACCGGAAACCACGAGTTCTATTCCGGCTGGAAGCAGTGGCATCCGGCGATTGAGAAGCTGGGATTCAGCCTGATGGATAACCGCTGTCTGGGGTTGGAACGGGACGGCGCCCAGTTCGTGCTGGCCGGCGTATACGATTTCGATGGCGCGCGCTTCGATTCCCGCTGGGCGCCGGACCTCGGCCGGGCCCTGTCGAGCTGCCGGGGCAAGGGCCCTGTAATTCTGCTTTCGCACCAGGCACGCATCATCGAACAGGCGGTAAAAATGGGCGTTGCGCTGGTTCTTTCGGGCCACAACCACGGCGGCCAGATCTGGCCATGGTCGTACGTGGTGCTGCTGCAGCAGCCGGTAATCTCCGGCCTGCACCGCTTCGGAGACACCTTTCTGTACGTCACCCAAGGCACAGGCTTCTGGGGCCCGCCCATGCGACTCGGCACTCGCTCGGAGATTGCCTTGCTGGTCCTTCGGTCGATGCGCTAATTATTTATTGTCTCAAGTCCTTGGCGGCGCTAGGTTGGGACAATGAAGAGTGGACCGGTGAGTGAGACTGCTGGCGCGGTACTGGACGCCGAAGTGCTGTCCGCCATGCTTCGGACGGGAGGGGCGGTCAGCCGGGTGCTGCCTGGTTACGAAGAAAGGCCCGGGCAGGTCCAGATGCTGGAAAGCGTCGTCGAGGCGTTCAACGGCGACGGTATCCTGGCGGTCGAGGCGGGAACCGGGGTGGGCAAGAGCCTGGCCTATGGTTTACCCGCAGCGGCCTGGGCCGTGTCCAGCGGCGAGAAGGTTGTGATCTCCTCCGCCACTATCAACCTGCAAGAGCAACTCGTAAGAAAGGACCTGCCTTTGGTAGGCGAGGTGCTTAGCGACCAACTCGACGTCGTGCTGGTCAAGGGTCGCGGCAACTACATCTGTCGGCGTAGAATCGGCGAACTTGCGAGCCAGAGAATGCTGGCCTACAGAAACGGAACGTCTGCGACATTTCAGGAACTTTCCGAGTGGGTGGATTCGACGGCCGACGGTTCGCGCGCCGACCTGCCTGTCGCGCTGGACGACCGAGTTTGGGAACAGGTGGCTTCCGATCAGGACGCCTGCCTCGGCCAGCGCTGCCAGTTCAGGCGCGAGTGTTTCTTCATTCGCGCGCGGCGCGCTGCAGACACGGCCGACTTGCTTGTCGTCAACCACCACCTGCTGTTCGCAGACTTGGCGCTGAGGTGCCAGACGGACAACTGGACGCGCCGGGCGGTGCTGCCTGCCTACCGCCGGTTGGTGCTCGATGAGGCGCAAGGGTTGGAGGACGCCGCCAGTTCTTTTTTCGGGTTGCGCCTTACCCGCGCGGGCGTGGCTCGGATACTGTCGCGCATGCTCCCGTACAGAAAGAAAGCCGGCCTGCTGCAATCGCTGGCCGTGGAGATCCGTGAACGTGGCGGAGCGCTGGTCGATGGCCGGGCCGAGTTGATGGCTGGCGGGGCCCGCGACTCCATCACCCCGCTTGTTAAAAACGCCCGCGAAGAATACGAGCGGGCCTTCGACGAGGCCGGGGCTCTGGCGCTTGGGCTTGGCGCGCAAGGGGGTGGCGACGCCCGCTTGCGCTTGCTGGAAGCGGTATATACCCAACCGGGCTGGACCGCGGTGCGCGAGAGTTTTTCCAAGGCCGCTCGAAGCGCCCGCGACCTGGCAAACCGTGTGGAACAACTGGTCAGGCGCCTGGATATCCTGTCCGAGGACGAGGGCAGGTCAGTCGAGGTGATGGCCTGGGTCGAGCGAACCAGACTGCTCGCCGAGCAGACAATGCAACTCATGTCCGAGGAGCCGGACGGGGCGGTGCGCTGGGTGGAGGCCGGCAGACGCGGCAGGCGGCGCATCGCGCTGCGCTCGGCTCCCCTGAATGTCGCCGGCCTGCTCAACGAGTCGCTTTTCGATCGCCTCAGTTCGGTGGTGCTCACCTCGGCAACTCTTTCGGTGGGAGACTCGTTCGATTACCTGGCCGAGCGGATCGGGATGAACTTGCAGCCCGAGGCGCGGGTGCGCACCAGGCAGGTTCCCAGTCCCTTCGACTACCCATCCCAGGCGCGCCTGGTGTTGCCTGTGGATCTGCCCGCCCCGGGAGGGCCGCTCTTCGAGCAGCACCTTCCCCGGGCAGTCTGCCAGGCCGCGGCGGTCTCGGGTGGCCGAGCCCTGGTTTTGTTCACTTCCTGGGGCCTGATGACCCGGATCTACGACATGATTCGTGACAGACTCGAGGAAATGGGGCTGCAAACCTTCTGCCAGGGCGAACAGCCGCGCGATCGCCTGCTGGGGTTGTTTCGGGAAAATGAACGCAGCGTCCTCTTCGGCACCGACAGCTTCTGGCAGGGTGTCGACGTGATGGGATCCTCGCTTTGCAACGTGATTATCACCCGCCTGCCGTTCGACGTGCCCGACGAGCCGCTGGTGCAGGCCCGCATGGAAGAGATCGAGCGGGTCGGCCGAAGTTCGTTCGCTCACTTCATGCTGCCGCGGGCGGTGCTCAAGCTGAAGCAGGGGTTCGGGCGCTTGATCCGCAGCCGGACCGATTTTGGATCGGTGGTCGTGCTCGACAACCGCCTGCTGCAACGCGCCTACGGGCGGCGCTTTCTCGAAAGCCTGCCGCAAGCCGGGCTGATCTCAGGCCAAATGGAGGATGCCTTCGATGAGTTGGCCGCGTTTTTTACAAAGCACGGCACGCTGGGAGCCGAGCGCGTCGAAAGTTACGATTGGTAAACACAGGGAGGGTCTCATGAGACCGACAATCTCCATAATTTTATTGGCGGCGGCACTGTCTGGAGGCTGTAGCTCGGACACGGGCGGTCTGCCGGCGTTCGAACAGCAACAGTTCTACCAGGACTTGCAGGATTGCTCTTCTGACTTTCTGACGGCTTCCGGCGAGTGGATGGAGGACTTCGACGACGGGGCCTTCTACGGCCCGGCTTTTTTTGCATGGGCGGGTAAAGAGGATGGCAACCAGGCCTACCTCGATCTGGCCGCCAGTGCAGAGATAAAAAACCTCGAGGTGATTCGCACGGCCAACTTGCTGACCGGCGACGTCAACCTGATCGTCATGGCGGCCCTGGGCACCGTGGAGTACATGGCCGCCACGGGCGAGCGCGAGGGGCTTGCCGATCTGGACGGGTTGATTTCCAATATGATCGACCTGGTCGGGAGCTTCGGTTGGTATCTCACACCGGATCTCTCGCCGGGCTATGCCATGCAGACCTACGGTCCTACGGCGATCAACGGCCTGATGGTGCTGCTGCCCCTCCAGCGCTCCCTGCAGATCGAGGGCGGAGATCGCGAGCCCACGATCGATTTTGCAAAGAAAGTGCTTGCCAGGATAGACGAGCGTTCGTGGAACGGCGAGTACTACGAGTTCGACGACGGTGTTACCAATCCCGGGCTGTATCTCTACCCCAACATCACCATGATCATTCTCAACGCACGCCTGTACCAGTTGACCGGGACCGCCGGCTACCGCGCGCGAGCCCTCGATGTCTACCACGGCATGCAGCCGCTCAAGGTAACCTCGCAAAGCGGTCTGGCGGCGCCCGGGCGCTACCGCTCTCCGTATAGCGCAGAGCACATGGGGGCCTCCACTGACGACTACAGCACTCTTTCCAGCCAGAACTACCTGATGCTCTCGTTGATGCTGCTTTACCAGATGAGCGGCGATGTCGCCTACGTGAAAGAGGCCGACTCGGTGCTTGCCTTCCTGAAAGACTTCCTGTGGGGCGAAAGCTGCCTTACGGACATTCACTTAGTCGAGTGCGATCCGGCCTGCGGTCCGGATCAGGCTTGCCTGAAAATGAGCTGTTTCAGCGATGGCTGTCACTGCGGAGTGTTGCATCATTGGATGGACGGCCGTCTGGCACTGCCTGCGGATCCCGAGTTCTTCTGCTCGGGCTGCAACCTGCAGCTACTATATATTATGTGGTATCGCCAGAACGTGCTCTAGCGACCAACGCAAGCACGACCGGCTGATTGGTCTATCATCTTGTTCTAATAGCTGAAATTTTGACCATCGAGGCCTTGACGTGCTAGGAATATTGACATGGAGCAGCCCCAGCACGCCACAGTCGAGCGCTACGTCGAAGGCGGCCTGATACGGGTCAAGGTGCGCGGTCGACTCGACCGCGAGTCGGCCCCGGTAGTGCTGAGCTGGATCCAGGCCTGGCTGCCGCGGGGCCAGGCCAAGGTGGGGCTCGACCTGGGCGACGTCGACTACGTCGATAGCGCCGGTGCGGCCATATTGACGGAGTCGCAGAGACTGGCCGGCGATCGCGGCGTGGATCTTGAGTTGATTCGACTCAGTGAACCGGCTCGCAAGACACTCGAGTTGTTCAGGGTCCAGGGCGAGTTGGGAAAAATCGGGCGGCGACAAACGCCCATGCTCGAAGCGCTCGGCGAGGGCGCCTATTCGGGGCTCCATCAGCTCAGGAGCATGGTGTTCTTGCTGGCCGATACATTCTACTGGGCGGTTGCCGGGCCGTTCGTCGGTGGGCGCGGGGCGCCGCGCGGCGAGGTCGCTCGGCAATCCATGTTGTTGGGTTCGCGCGCCTTCGGTATCGTCGCCCTGCTTTCGTCACTGATCGGACTGACTCTAGCGCTGCTTTCGGCCCATCAGCTCAGGCAGTTCGGCGCCAACATCTACGCGGCCAACCTGGTCGCGGTGGCCATGGTTCGCGAGATGGGACCGCTGGTTACGGCGGTGATTGTCGCCGGCCGTTCCGGCTCGGCCATCGCGGCCGAGATCGCCACCATGCGCGTCACCGAGGAGGTGGACGCCCTGGAGTCGATGGGCTTCTCGCCGATCAGGTTCCTGGTGGTACCCAAGCTGTATGCCGTCACATTCACCCAGCCGCTGCTGACTTTCACCGGCATCGCTTGCGGCATCCTGGGAGGCATGCTGATTGCCTCGACCGCCCTGGGAATTCCCGCCCCGGCATTCATCCACCAGGCCATCGAGGCGGTGCGCCTCAAGGACGTTTTCAGCGGCCTGCTCAAGAGCGTCGTCTTCGGCTGGATTATCTTGATGGTTGCGGCGCATTGCGGCCTGCGCACCCGGGGCGGTGCCGAGGCCGTCGGTAATTCAACAACGCGCTCGGTGGTGCTTTCGATCTTCAGCGTAATCATCACCGATTGCATCTTCAGCCTGGCTTTTTACCTGTGAGGTAAGACGTGAGCGATCCCGTGCTGCAGATGGAGAACGTCTCTCTGAGTTACGGCGCAGAGTCGGTTTTGACCGGCGTCAGCCTGGCCGTCAGGCCGGGGGAACTGACCGTCATCGCCGGCTCATCTGGCTGCGGCAAGAGCACGCTGCTCAGGGGAGCCATCGGCCTGCTCAGGCCGTCTGTGGGCACGATCCGTCTGCTGGGCAAAGACCTGGCGACACTCGACGAGGAGGAGTTGGCCGCACTGAGACGCAGGACCGGGCTGCTGTTTCAGGGCGGTGCGTTGATCAACTCGATGACCATTGCCGATAACGTGGCCTTGCCGGTCAGACAGTTCTCGCGCCTGCCGGACTCGGCGGTGGATTCCCTGGTGCGCATGAAGCTGGCACAGGTGGGCCTGGAGGACGCCATGCACAAGACGCCGCCGGAGCTTTCGGGCGGCATGCGCAAGCGGGCGGCCCTGGCGCGGGCGCTGGCAATGGATCCTGAATTATTGCTGTGCGACGAGCCTTCGGCCGGGCTCGACCCGGTTACCGCCGCCGCCCTCGACCGCCTGCTGCTCGACCTGCGCGCGGCTCTGAACATGACGCTGGTGGTGGTTACTCATGAGTTGGGAAGCATCGATGCAATAGCAGACAGGGTGATCATGGTGGCGGGAGGCGGCCTGGCCTTCGATGGATCGCTCGAACAGGCGCACCGTACGGAAACTCAGGTGGTCAGGGATTTCTTCGCCAGGAAACCGGCCCTGGCCGAGACCCGCGGTCGTTCCATCCTGGAGCGGCTCATGAAGCCATAGTGGAGGTTGAACGGTGATTACCAGATCGCAAAGGATTCGCTTGGGTATTTTCGTGGTGGTGTCGCTAGGAATACTGGTCAGCTTGTTCGTAGCCATCGTCGGCTCTTCGTTGCTTGCCGATCGCGACCGCTACCTGGTGAGCTACAAGATCTCGGTCTCCGGCCTGGAGATCGGCGCGCCTGTCAAGTACAACGGTGTGCGAGTCGGGAGGGTCGAGAGTATCAGGATCGATCCCGAGCAGGTCAGCAACTCGCTGGTGACCATCTCGCTCCAGGCCGACACGCCGGTCAAGCAAAACGCCAGGGCTATACTCAACATACAGGGCATCACCGGCCTGAAGTTCATCGAGCTGGTCGGCGGAACGTCCGACGCCGAGCGATTGAGCCCGGGCAGCGAAATCAAGGTCGGCACATCGGTGGTCGACAAGTTGACCGGACAGGCGGAGAACATAGCCATCAAGGTCGAACTGCTGGTCAACCAGTTGCTGGACCTGACCGGGCCCGGCAACCGGGCCCTGGTGGCCGATGTGCTCGACCGTGCCGGCAGCCTGATGAACTCGACGGACACCATCCTGCAAAACAACTCAGGCCAGATCGACAAAATACTTCACAACCTTGCAAGCGCCTCGTCGAGGTTGAGCTTGGCCTTGGACGAGATTCGCCTGACAGCCAAGGAAACCCGTGAGTCGGTGGCCGGCATAGGCCGAGCGGCCGAGAGAGTGCTCGACGGAAAACGGGTAGCCGGAGTTCTGGACGAAGCGCAGGCCACGCTCAAGGAAATTCATAAGCGGGTAGGCGACAAGGAACTAGGCAAGGTAACGCGACTGATGGAGAAGCTGGTCGATCGCACTTCGACCCTGGTCGACCGGGTGGACCTGATAGTCTCGCGCTCGGGGGAGGATCTGCGTGCCTCGGTGCGTTACCTGGCCGAAACGGCCGAGAACCTCAGGGACTTCAGTCGTCTGATCAGGGAAGATCCCTCCCGCCTGTTGCGCCAGAAGGAACGCAGCAAGCGGGTGTTGCCTTAAGCGGAGAGCTACCATGCACAAACTTTGTGTCCGTCTTCTTTATGTTCTTGTCGGGGCCATGTTGTTGTGGTCATGCAGTGCGGTGCCTGAGAACCATTACTTCACAATGGCATACACACTCCTTCCGCTGAAGCAGGCTGCGGATCCGTCCGGCGGCAAGACCTTGCGCGTGCGCGACTTCGAGATCGGGCCGGCCTATGACACCGAGCGTATCGTCTATCGCTACTCCCCCTATGAGTTCCAGTACTACGACTTCATGCTCTGGGCCGCAAAGCCGCACAAGATGTTGACCGACATGATCGTCAGGCATCTCAGACACGAAAAGGTTTTCGCAGACGTTGCCCACGAGTACCACGAACGCGTACCCGACTATGAACTGTCCGGGGTGGTGCTGGCCATCGAGGAATTGGACAGCGGAGACCAGTGGTTTGCGCATCTTGCCTTCGGCCTGCGCATGACGCAATACCGGGGCGAGGATGTAGTGTGGTCGTACGACGCCAACGTCAAAAAGCAGGTCTACAACAAGGCCCCCGTCTATGTCGTAAAGGCCCTGAGCGAACTGATGGAAGAGCAGATGCAGAAGATCACGGAGCAACTCGTGGGATTCCTGAAAAGAGCGGACAAGCGCGAGGGCGCAAAATGAGCAGGCTCGCCGCCACCCTGCTGATCTTGTGCGCGAGCACCGCCGCCCCGGCCGCCGCGCCGGCTGTAACTTACGGCGAAGGGGCCGCGGCAGAAAAGCAGGCGGCCAGTCCGCCCGGGTGGCAACTCCAGGGGCCGTTGGCGCAGATGGAGATGGACCCCGATCTGATACCCGTCGGCAAGGGCGCGGTTTTTGTTCCGGCCATGACCGATTCGGCCGCCGAGCCGCCCTACGTGGTCATGTCGGCCGCGGGAGAAGTGATTGTAAGGACGCCGGCCGGTAAGAAGACCATGTTGCCGGCTGGAAAGTACAAGGTGATGGTAGGTTCCGGAGTCGAATCGCAGATGATCGCCCATGCAGTCGAGGTGTTCGAGGGGCACTGCACGCTGGTGGAGCCGGACTGGGCCGGGATGGTGGTGCGGGTCGTCGATCGGCACGGCATGCAGTTTCGGGGTGTATACGAGATGTTCACATTGCCTTCCGGCGAGGACTTTGGCCTGGGCCTGGGGGCGGACGAGACCCGTGGGGAGACACTGCGCACCTGGCTGGTGCCGGCCGGGCGATACCTGATCGTCCGTTCGGGAGAGACGCCGCGCGCGCGCACCGACTTCATGACCGTTCTGTTGAGCGCCGGCGAGCTTGTCAACTTTACCCTCGTCCAGGACGAGGACGGTAACTTTCTCGGCGGCGGCGTGATCGATCGCGGCGAAGGAAAAACTGAGTTCAAGAACTGGCGCTTGGGATTGATCGTCGGCGGCGACTTTTCGTGGAACCGCGCCGACAACGTCGTCGGCCGCGAGTTTGGAAACACGATCACGGTCAATGCCTTCGTCGACTGGGTCATGCGCTATCTCGATCCGGATCACTCGGTCTATGTCCGGTTGCAGATCGACGAGGGGCAAACCGTTCAGCCGGGACAGGACTTTTTGGCCTGGCGGCAGAAAACGAACGACGAGGTCAACCTGGATGCCATCTACACATATCGCCTGCTCTCCTGGCTGGGGCCGTACGTGCGCTTCGGCCTGGACACCAGCATCTTCCCCGGCTGGAAGACCTTCGTGCGGCTGTCTCCCGGAGATGAAAAGGACATCGTTATCCTCGATAGCCGTGGAAGGGAGATAGAACGACAGAATCCACCTCCTTCCCTGGAGAACTGGGAATTGCGCCTGGCCGATCCGGTCGATCCGCTCGAACTGAAGGAAGGCGTCGGAGTTTCATTCGATCTCAGCCCCTGGCAAGTGCTCGATTTCCACCTGCGCTTGGGTTGCGGGGCCCGCCACTACCTGGTGCGCTCGCTGCTCAGGGCCAGGGAATATCGCCGGGAAGATCCGGACGAGACCTGCCGGGACGCCAACTGCTTCGAGCATGTGGAGTCGAGCAATCTGCTGGGCCTCGAAGTGACTCTGATCGGCTCGGCGCGCATCTCGCGCTGGTTCATGATCGACACCGAGTTGGACAGCCTGACGCCCTTCCTGTCCACCGAGGACAGCAGGTACCCCGCCATCAACCTGAAGAACACCATCAGCCTGCGCCTGGTCTCGTTCGCCTCGTTGGTCTATGTCGTACGGCTCGACTACGACCGGCAGCTGAGCGACTACCTGCAGTTCGAGCAACGCGTCATGCTGCGCTTCACTTTCGATATCTTGTAATCAGCATGCTTCTCATCAGATCCGGGTGGCGTTGGATCCTCTTCTTTGATACACTACAATGGTGAAACCGTCGGCGGCGATCTTGGTGGCAGTTGTGTTGTTGGGGACGATGGGAGGGGCCGTCGTTGCGGGCGGGGAACCGGCCGGGTCGCGGGTTCGCCTGGTACAGGCGCTGGGTTCCGCGCGCACCATTCTCGATGACCTCGAACGACGCGGCTGCCGCGTGATGGGTTACCTGCCCGAAGACATTTATATTGTCAGGTTGGGCACGCCGGGCGCCCTGGACGGCATGCCGGGCTTGCGCTGGCAGGGCGCCTTCCGTCCCGAGTGGAAGCGTGCTGCCGGGCTGGCGCGACTCGATCCCGGGCGGGCCTGCGTCCTCGAGGTGTTTGCGCTTTCCGGGCAGTCCCTCGACGGTCTGTGCGCAGAACTTGCCGCGTTCGGGAAGATACTTTCCGTGGGCGATGACTCGAGCGGTACCGGCCACGCCCGCCTGGCGATCTTCGCAGGATATTTGGCCTCGGCGCTCGACGAGTTGACTCGTCTCGACGAAGTCGCCTGGGTGACGCCCGAGAGAAACATTGTTGCAAACAACGACGAGGCGGCCTGGGTCATCCAGGGTGGCGACTCGGTAAGCCGCTCAACGCCGCTTTTCGCGCACGGACTGACAGGCCTGGGCGAGGTGATCGGCATCGCCGACAGCGGGCTCGACACCGACGCCTGCCAGTTCCGCTACGGGCCGGATGCTACGCAGCAGACTCTTTACAATAACACCCAACCCCCGGCGGTCAATGTCACCAACCCGGACAACAAGGTTATTTCCTACTACCTCTTCTCGGGAGCCAGCGCCTACGACGACATGTCCAAGCTGGGGCATGGCACGCATGTTTCCGGTTGCGCGGCCGGCGACGACTACGCCCACCCGGCCTCGTCCACAGACGCCGGGCGCGATACCGACGACGGCATGGCGCCCGGAGCGCGGATTGTCTTCCAGGACACCGGCCGGCGCGACGGCAACCAGGTGGGCCTGCCCGATTCGCTGACCGACATGTACGTCCAGGCCTACGACTCTGGGGCGCGTATCCACAACGACTCGTTCGGCAAGACAGATCCCGACACCGACTACACGGGTGACAGCCGGGACGTGGACGAGGCGGCTTGGCGCCTGCAGGATCTGACAATAGTCTTCAGTTCGGGCAACCTGGGCCCCAACGGCGCGACACTGGATGGCATAGGCGCTACTTCCAAGAACACAATCGTTGTCGGGGCCTCTCTGGCAGGGGCCAGCAACCGAGGTTACGGCGTGTGTCACTTCAGCTCGCAGGGACCGACAGCCGACGGGCGCCTGCGGCCTGACCTGGTTGCTCCGGGAGCCATACGTTCGGCCTTGGAAACTGATTGGGTAGCGCAAGGTGGGACGGACATCTACGGCAATCCTCAGGCCGACTCGACCACCGATCCCCCCAATAACAACTGCACCACGGATGCTTCGTTCAGGGTCGGCACCAGCTTTGCAGCGCCCCTGGTTTCCGGCGCGGCGGCGCTTACGCGCCAGTACTTCGTGGAGGGTTGGTATCCGGGCGGCGCGCCGAAGGGGTCGGACGGTTTTTCGCCCTCGGCCGCCCTGGTGAAAGCAGTGCTGGTGAACTCGACGGAGAGCATCGGGCCGGCCCCCAACAGCGTACCCGGTCCGCTTTACGACGTGGTCCAGGGAGAGAAGATAGCCGACATGGAGGCGGCGCCCAACGACATCGAGGGCTGGGGAGTGTTGCGACTTGATCGCAGCCTTTATTTCAGCGGCGACGCCGAGCGCCTGGCTGTGCTTACCGACAGCTGGGGCGACGGGGCGGATCGCGGAGCGGCCGCCAATCCTCCGATCGAGGAAAGTCAGCTACACACCTATTGGTTACAAAACGTTCGGGCGGGAAGCGTGCTGCGCGTGACGCTGGCCTGGATTGATCCTGCGGGGACACCCGGGGCCGGTAAGGCGCTGGTCAACGATCTCGACCTGGAGGTAGTGGACTCTTCGGGCCGGGTATTCAAGGGCAATATTGCTTTCGAACAGAACAGGTCCACGCCGGCCGGGTCAGACCAACCCGACAACATCAATCCTCTCGAACGGGTGATAATCTCGCCGGACATGACGCAGAACCTCGAACTGCGAGTCATTGGACGGCACATCCCCGGCAACGGGCGTAACTCTCCCTATCCTTCCACCCGCCAAGGCTACGCCCTGGTGGCCGCCGGCGACTTCGAAGGCGTCTGTCCGGCACAAGGCTGCCCGGGGACGGATGGCGGTTCAGACGCAGGCGACGGGTTCGATGGCCTTGACGCTGACGCTGGGCAGCCCGATGATGGTGACGCGACCGATCTGGATGCCGCCGACGGAGGACAGGCCGACCCGATCGGAGATCCCGGCACTAAAAGCGACGATGTCGGAGTCAACACGAAGATTACGGGTGGTTGTGCTTGCTCTGCAAGAGCGCCGACTGGTCGAAACTGTCTGATGGCGCTTATGCTATTGATCTGGTTTGCGGGAAGGCGCAGGGCATGACCGGAAGATCTTTCCGGCGAGCCATGGCGGTCATGGTCTGCCTGGTCGGTTTGCTTTCAACCAGCGTTGTTCAGGCCCGGGGAGGGCCGCCCGTCAAGATTCGCGGCAACTATGCCATCATCGACGAAGTCTACTTCGCCGTTCTCGAGTTGCCCAAGGGATCAAAGGCCGATGGGTCCACCGCCCGGCTTGTCGAGAGGCAGATCCTCGACTTCCTCAGACGTTCGGGATACCTGCTGGCGACCGTCAAGGCTGGGGTTGTCAAGAACCATATCGAGGTTCTTGTGGACGAGGGGCGGCTTGAAAAGGTCGTTTTTCTGGGAATGGGCACGCTGCGCACTCTGCAGATGAAGATCGGCCTGAGCCTGCCGCACCACATCTTCAACAAGCCGTATCTGGTGAGGCAGCTTCGCTCCCTATCTGCGCGCTACAACGTAAAACAGGTGACGTATCAGCTCGTGCCGTGCAAGAAGGTAAGGCACGCCGGCCCGCAGATTGGCGTCGACGCCCTCTGGGGTCACGAGGTCATACCGCCGTCTGGGAGCTACGAACTACATGTCCAGCTGGGGCGCAAGGGCTGGGGAGCGGGGCTGGATCTCGGCCTCGATTTCGATTTCCCGGACGGGCTCGCGCTCGGGGCCGCCTACCTAGGCGAGGGAGCCATGTTCAGAAACGATCGCTGGATGGTGGGGGGCTCGCTAGGCGCCAAGTTGCGCAATCACCTAGACAGCGGCGATCCTTTCATTTCCCTTTCGCGCGCGGTGGCCGAGGCGCGCTGGTACACCCCCGCGCTGATAGGCCGGCTCAGGCCATATATCTGGTTACGAGCCGAACTCGGAAGCCGCCAGCGCGCCGACCTGGATATCGATCTCTACTACAGCGCCCGCACCGAGGCCTCGTTGGATCTGGCCTACGAATTCAGGGAAGGCCTGGTGATCTCGGCCGGCGGCGGAGCCAGCGAGAGGTTCATCTTTGGCGTCGATCAGCTTGCTACGGCCGGCACACCCGAGGAATCAAGCGCGCGCTTCGAACCCTTCGTCGTAGGAAGGATGGAGTTCGTTTTCGACCCGGGCAACCTGCGGCGCGATCGCTGGCACCGCCTGATTCTCGATACCAGGTATTACTGGTCCGAACGAGAAAACGGGTTCGGTCGCGGCAGCCTGCAGTACGTCAAGGTATTCGACCTGGGTTGGCACGACCTGTGGGTGAAATCGAGAGGAGCTTTCCTGTGGGGACATTACCTGTTTGATGACGAGGAGCCGATCGGGGGCAAGTATCTTAGGGGTGTTTTCGGGGACAAGTGGTTTACTTCCAAGGCTGCGAACTTGGTGCTGGAGTTCAGGCTGTCTTTGGCGCGCGACCTTTTCAAATTGAGCCTGTTTCATGATCTGGCCGTTTTTCCCGAGATCGATCGCCAGACCGGCGGCGAGACCTGGCGGGTGGCGGACAGTTTCGGCCTCGGGTTTCACGCGCTGGTTCTCGACGTCATCCAGTTCGACATCTACTACTCGGTGGGGTTCGCTTCGGACGGCGACTTCGATCACGGCTTCAGCGCAAGCCTGAAGAAAGTGTTCTGACGGTTGCGGGAGCGCAAACGATTAAGTTATCATGCCGCTGTCAAGGAGATATAGATCCGATGGGCAGCGTGCTTCTGGTAATAGTCTTTTTCCCATTCATTGTCTCGGCGGCTTTTACGCCGATCACGTTTCTTCTGGCCTGGTGGGTATTTCCCGGCGGGGGCTCACGCGGTCCCCACGACACTTTAGCCAGCCGCACGGTTGGCATCATCCTGGTCGTTATCGCCGAGTGGCTGGCCAATGCCTGGGTGCTGTACCTGTTGCCCTTCGGGCGACTGGGCTCGCTGCGCGGGCGAAGCAAGCTGTCGCCGGGGAGAGTTCCTGTGGTTTTGCTCCCGGGTTTTTTCGAGAACGCTCTGACCATGGAAATTCTCAGGCGACGCCTGGAACGCGCCCTTGGGGTTCCGGTGCGCGCCATGCGGCCCGAAAGATACTTCTTGGGGCTTGAAGATCAGGCCCAGGGATTCTCTCGGCGCATAGCTGCCTTTCTCGATGAGACCGGGGCCGGGCAGGTGGATCTCGTTGGGCACAGCATGGGGGGCATCCTGGCACGTTACCTGGCTGAAAGCGGAGAGTTGAAAAACCGTATCCGCCGAGTGGTAACGATCGCCGCGCCGCATCTCGGGAGTGCTTTATCGCGACTGGCGCCCGGACGCTCGTTGCGCCAGATGCGCCGCGGAAGCGCCTTTCTAGAGAAGCTGAATGCCGGTTCCGCGCCCAGCGGGGTTCGCATTGTGGGCATCTCCAGCACTCACGACAATCTGGTCATTCCCTGGAACTGCTCGCTCTCTCCACGCGGAGACAACTTTATTATCCGCTATCGCGGCCACGTGACTCTTATTTTCTCCCGGGAAGTGGCGCGCCTGATCGTTCGCGAGCTTGGATAAAGCCGCCGGCGTCAGAAGATGACCACTTTTTCGCCCTTTTCCGACAGCACACGCACCGAGGGGAGCTTCATGACGTTCATGAAGATCTTGAGGTACACTGGATCGAACTTGTGCTTGAGCTCGGTCCACATCAGGGTCAAGGCAATATCGGGGCTGTAGGCCTCCCGGAATGGACGTCGAGACGTCAAGGCGTCGTAGCAATCTGTTATGGCGACGATCTTCGAAAAGACGCCCAGATCAGAGCGCGGCACCACGAATGAGACGTTGCCTTTCAGGTCTTTGACCGGGGTGCCGAAGTCGGTCTTGTGTTCGTAGGCGGTGACGATACGGTGGACGGTAAGCGCATTCAGGCGCCTGGCCCGCAGGATCTTCTTTACCGAGTAAATCGGAGACTTGCGCACCTTCTTCAGTTCTTCCGGCAAAAGCTTGCCGCGTTTTTCCAGAAGCTCGTCGTCGACGTCCACCTTGCCGATGTCGTGGAACATGGCCACCATTCCCAGGTCGCGAAGATGAGCCTTGCCGAGACCCATTTCGGCGCCGAAGACGATTGACATCAGAACGACGTTGACCGAGTGGAAGCACAGGTATTCGTCGTCGCTCTTGAGGGTGGTCAGTCCCAGGAAATGGGTGCGGTGCCCGTGGCAGACGTCGACCAGGTCCTGGATGAAGCGCCCGGCCTTGCCAATGGCGAGCTTCGGGCCGTCACCGCGCAACCCGGCCAGGTATTTGCGCATGAAGTAGATCGAGCGGGCATAAACCGTCAGCGCATAGCGCTTGCGATCCACCGCTTGCTCGAGGTTGTCGGAGAGATGCTGGTCCTTGAGGATCTCCTGGATCTTCTCGTAGCGGCGCAGCTTCAGGGCCTGCAGCTTGCGGGCCGAGACGCCCTTTTCGCCCACGTTCTCTTCGCTCTCGCGACTGAAGATGTAGATGAAGTCGCGCAACTCGGGAATGGCGATTGGCTGGCTCAAGACGAAGCCGCCGACGTTGCGCCGCGAGAACTCGTTGAGCAGGAAACGCACGTTGTCGAGCGAGTTGATGTCTATCTTGACCAGCATGTTATTGAGGTAGAACGATTCGCCGGCCCCCTGCAGGTTCAGGTTTTCGTCCATGGCGATGACGGTGTTAATGCAATCCTTGAGCTGCTCGAGAGGCTTGTTGAAGATCTCGTTTTCCGGATCGTAGAGCTTGACGTTCCTGACCAGCATGTAGAGCGAGCCGATCAACGTCCTGCCCAGCGCCTGCAGCTTCTCTTCATAGGAGCGCGCCAGCTCGACCTTCTCCGGATCCTCGTAAAGCAGTCCCTGGAACTTGATCTTGTCGGCCACGAATTGTCTCCTAGTCAGTGTCCATCTCGAAACTTATCAGTTACCCAGAAGCTTTTCCTTGAGCTTGGCGCAGGCCCGCTCGGCCGCCTCGGCGACGTCTTCTTCCTTGAAGCCGCGTTCGAGTTCGGCCTTGAGCAGCTTGTATGCCGAGATCGATCCGGACATGGCCAGGCCGTTTATGATGTTGCGCTTGTGCTCACTCAACTTCTTTTTCGAGATCAGGCTCGCCGATCGCAGATCCTGTCTGAAGTGGGCCATGGCGTCGGGCATGTTCGTCATGGCCAGGGCTGCGTAGATGGCCGCCTGTTCCTGGGGAGCCTTCTTGGAAAAGCCCACATCCTGGACAATGCTCATTAAGGTACGGGTGGCCTTGGCGATGTCGAAGTTGGCCAGCAGCCTGGCCGCACTGATGCGCATTTGCGCCTCGCCGTCATTGAGGGACTTGAGCACGTAGCCGCGGCAGCTCTCGTCACCTCCGGAGCCGATGGTGTTGAGAGCCTCGATCCGAATGGCCAGGTTGGGATGGTCGAGCAGCTTGGCAATCATATTCAACCTGTCCGGTGGGTTGAGCTTGTCGATTACGTAGAGCATGTCCCGGACCAGGTTGGCCTTGGAACTTTCCAGGCGGCGCACGAAGGTATCGATCTGATCCTTGCCCAGTGTGGCCAGGGCGTCGCAGATCAGGCGCCGGGCCTCCTGGCGCTCCATGCGTTCCAGGGCCTGGAGCAGCGGCATGATAGCCTGCTCTTCGAGACGGGTCAGGTAACGGTACACCTCCTGGGGCTCTTTGATCTCCGCCGCGGTATCGAGAACGTCGGCCACGCGCCCGATTCTTTCGGCCTCGCCCATCTTGGCCGCGAAAGTGCTCTCGATCTGTTGGATGCGCGCCAGGTTGCCGGGAGGAAGCTGCTTGCGCGCCATTCCTTTGAACTTGCGCAGGATCTGGTTGACGCCGCGAAAATCCTCGTGAATCAGAAAGGAGTCGAGCAACTGGATGAAAACGTCCTCGATCGCCTGGCCCAGGTCCTGGTCAAGCTCTTCCTCGATCACCTTGAAGATGATGACCACCAGCTTGGGCAGCGCCCGGTCGTCATCCTGATCCTCGAGCTGCGAAACAATACCGGCCTTCTCCTCGGGTGTCGCCGGGTTGCCCTTGATCACCAGGCCCTTGGCCTGCTCGACGTCGTCCAGTTCGATCTCGAGGTCTTCAAGCGATATACGGGCGAACTTGAAGCGGTCGTCGGTATTCGCGGTCAGGCGCTTGTAAAGAAAGTTGACGATTTTGTCCACCTCGGCCTTGGCTTCCTCCTGAGTCTCGGTGCCCACCGCAAAAGTTTCCACTACCACGTACTCGATCGAGTTGAACTCCGCCTTCCAAATCAGGCTGACCATGTCGTCGTAGACGAACTCGGAGGCGTGAAAGTTGGTCAGGCAGATCAGCACGAAATTCAGAAGCTCTTCGGGGCACAAACCATTGCGGAAGATCAATATACGTACGCCGTCGCGGTAGAACTTGTGGGCGATGTTCTGATCGGTGGCGTCCTCTTCGTAGATCGTCTCGTCATAGTACTTGAAGCCGAGCTGATCCACCCTGAGGGTGACCGAGCTGTAGCGCTCGAGCAAAGCTGCCAACATGTTGTAGGCGCGATCGAGGTACTCGCTGTAGTGAGAAGTATTGTGGCGGTAGATGCCGATGGTCTTGATCGCGCGCTGGAGTTGGTCGAAAAAGGCACGCATTTCCTCGATGCGCTGCTGGGACTCGCTCTCGTTGAGTTGTTCGGCTGCCGACTTGGGGTTCGACTTGAGGCTAGATGTGCCCGAGATATAGACGTTTCTTGGATCGACCTTCTGCCCGGTCATGGCATCCTCCCGCAACGAGACGAGCGTACTGCCATCATACGATGCACCCCCCTCCCCGCGCAAGTAATGCTGATGGATGCACGCCAGACGCCGGTGTGCGCGGTGAGCGCGGGTTGGAAGTCGGCTCGCTAGCGGCAGCTTCCCGGAATGGTGGACGATTCTTAAATGCCAGATAAAGGTCTTGACACTACAATATCTGGTGTCATAATGTGCCACATGCTACAAGATGTGGTTTTTACTCCGATTCCTGGGTTTTGGCCCGGAAGGCAGGGTGGGCACAATCGTGGAAACAGCAAACCGTTTGGATCACCCGCTGCCACTGGTTCTTTTCGAGGATCAGGCGGCGGACGAGAGCACTAACTTCGACTCCAACCTGGTCGTGGATGCCCTGATACAGCAACGGGCAATCGAACCCGATGCGGCCCGGCGCATCAGCCAGGAAGTGGAAAACGAGCTGCAGCGAAAAGAGATCGCCCGGGTTACACCTCGGGCAATCATCTCGTTGGTCGATGAGCAACTGATCAAGCACGGCTTCGAACAGGTGCTCGAGCTTTCCGAAAACGCGGTCAAAATTCTCGAGCGCAGGTATCTGCGGCGGGGCCTGGACGGCAAACCGCTCGAGCGACCCAAGGACCTGTTCGCCCGCGTAGCGCGCACGATTGCTGCCGCCGACAAGGTATTTGATCAACATGCTGACTGTGAGGCTACGGCGGTCACCTTTTACGAGATGATGACCTCGCGCAGGTTCATGCCCAACTCGCCGACCCTGATGAACGCCGGGCGCGAATTGGGCCAACTCTCGGCCTGCTTCGTCCTGCCGGTCGAAGACTCCATGGAGAGCATCTTCGAGGCCGTCAAGCACACCGCAATGATTCACAAATCGGGCGGCGGCACCGGCTTCTCCTTCTCGCGCGTGCGCCCCAAGAATGACGTGGTGCTCTCGACCAGGGGAGTTTCATCGGGACCGGTGAGTTTCATGCGCGTTTTCGACACCGCGACAGAGACCATCAAGCAGGGCGGCACGCGTCGCGGAGCCAACATGGGCATCTTGCGCGTAGACCACCCGGACATACTGGAATTCATCGGCTGCAAGAGCGATCAGAGGGCATTGACCAACTTCAACATCTCGGTGGCCTTGACCGAGATGTTCATGAATGCCGTCGAGGACAACTCGACCTTCGATCTCGTAAATCCGCACAGCAACAAGGTGGTCAAGACGCTCGAGGCCCGCAAGGTCTTCAACGCCATCATCGCACAGGCCTGGCGCAACGGCGAGCCGGGGGTCATCTTCATCGATCGCTTGAACAAGGAGAATCCCACTCCCGACCAGGGAGAGATTGAGAGCACCAATCCTTGCGGGGAGCAGCCGTTGTTGCCCTACGAATCGTGCAACCTGGGGTCAATCAACCTGGCCAGGATAGTGCGCGACGGCATGGTCGACTGGGACGACCTGCGCAAGACGGTTCATGCTGCCGTCCATTTCCTGGATAACGTCATTGAGGTAAACCGCTACCCGCTGCCCGAGATCGAGCGCGTGACCAAGGGCAATCGCAAGATCGGTCTGGGCGTGATGGGCTATGCTGATATGCTCATCCAACTCGGGATCCAGTACAACTCCGAGGCCTCTCTAAAGAAGGCCGAGGAGGTCATGGGATTCATCCAGAAAGAGGCGCGCGCGGTCAGCGCCGACCTGGCCGAAAAGAGAGGCCCTTTTCCCAATTTCAAAGGGAGCGTATTCGACCTGCCCGGGGCGCGGAAACTACGTAATGCTACTACGACCACGATCGCGCCCACGGGTACGATCAGCATCATCGCCGGAGCATCCTCGGGTGTTGAGCCGCTGTTCGGCGTGAGTTTTGTGCGTAACGTCATGGACAACGACGAGCTTGTCGAGGTCAATCCGCTGTTTGCCAAGATCGCGCGACGCGAAGGGTTTTACTCGCAGGAACTGATGCGCAAGATTGCCGAGCACGGCAGCCTGGCCAATGTTCCCGAAGTGTCCGAGCGCTACCGGCGCCTGTTCGTCACCGCCCACGATGTCTCTCCCGAGTGGCACGTGCGCACGCAGGCGGCCTTTCAGAAATACACGGACAACGCGGTCAGCAAGACGGTCAATCTCAGCAAGGAGGCAACCGAGGCCGACGTGGCCGAGGCTTACCGCCTGGCCTACATCCTGGGTTGCAAGGGAGTGACGGTCTACCGTGACGGCAGCCGCGACGATCAGGTGTTGAACATCGAGAAGGTCAACCGGGCGCAGGGTCAGGAAATCGCGCAGGCGCCCGGTAAACTCAAGCCGCGTGAGCGCCCCGAGGTCGTCCGGGGCAGTACTCAAAAGATGACGACCGGCTGCGGCAATCTGTACGTGACGATAAATGAGGACGACGAGGGCATCTTCGAGCTTTTCACCGCCATGGGCAAGGCCGGTGGATGCGCCTCGTCCCAGGCAGAGGCCATAAGCCGTCTGATTTCGCTGTCCTTGCGCGCCGGCATTGATGCCGAGGATGTCGTCCGCCAACTTTCCGGCGTGCGTTGCCCATCGCCGGTATGGAAAGACGGCGAGATGATTCTCTCCTGCGCCGACGCGATCGCGCGGGCCTTGAAGAAGTACCGTGAAGTGACGGCCCAACGAGACGCCGAGCATGAAAAGCAGGCCAAGCCACAGGTGACCCACAAGGCTGATGAATATGAAAAGACAGCCAGCCTTGCCCCGCCAACACGGCTGTCGCACGCCGGAAGGCCCAAGGCGATGCTTTCATGCCCCGAGTGCGGAGGCACCGTCGAGCACAGCGAGGGTTGCATGTTGTGCAGAAACTGCGGCTATTCCAAGTGCTCTTGAAACCAGCCTGGTTCCCCCAAAAACCGCGTTTTGCCAATTAGAACGAGTAGGAAAGGTCGAGGATTGCCGCGATGTGGTGCCTGGCGACGATGGCCGAGTCGTAGCGGCCGATCATCTTGTCGTCATCGGGAGGCTTGTTGTCGACGCCTACCGGAAGCTGGATTCCGATGCCTGCGCTGAACCCGTTGACGGTATAGCGCGGGCCGATCGTGAAGGCGAAGCCCGTTCCCAGCAAACCATCCAGGGCCACGCTGGCATTGAACTCGGCCACGATGGAAAGCTCCTGGGTGATGGCCACCGGGGCGGCCAGGTCGAAGAACAACACGAAACCATAGCGCCGGTCGGTGCCGTAGATCTGTTCGTCGACGTTGTCCATCAGCAGGATCAGGCATCCGAAGTCGGTTTGCAGGCTGACCCGGCCGATATTCTGGCCGAAGGCGACATAGGGAGTAAGACCGACATTGAGTTTGGGGATCAGGCCCATGTCGAGAATCGGCTTCTGGGCCAGCAGGTAGCGCTTGCCAAAGTTGCTGTCATCGGCGATCTCTCCACGTTGTACCCCGGCGAGATCCTTCTCCTCGCCGACCCGCGAAAGGGGGGCTGTGAAACTCAGGCCGACGGTCAGGTGTTTCTGCGATTTCTCCTCATGGCTGATCAGCCACTTGACGCCAAACTCCAGGTCGCCGAAGTTGAACGAGTTGCCCATCTCGTCGTTCATCGCAAGGCCTATGGGCATCTTGAGGTAGACGGCCATGTCCCAGAAGGCGAAAGAACCGCCAAGGCTGAAGGCCAGCGAGTTTAAATCGGGGTTGTTGGCAAAACCCATCCCGATGCGCACGCGACTTTGCGTCAAGGCGCTCAAGGCGAAGAGGGGCTCCTGGTAGGGCCAACTCACCTCGGGTTCCGAACTAACATCGACGTTCACGAAGTCGGTTTCGCTGGTGTCCTTGTCCGCAGCATTCTCTTCTTGCTGCGCCCAGGCAAAGGCCGGCAGGCCGTCGACTGCTAGGCATGCGATACAGATAACGAAGAATCGCCGTACCATGGAATACTCCCTGGAGTTGGTTTTTCTTTATGCTAAAACGACTTGCCCCGAAGTGTATTCTCTCTCTGCGGAGATTGTCAACCTTGGCGAATGCTTGTTTTTCAGCGGTTTGAGAGTATGCCCTCGATCAGGGCCTCGGCGATGGATGGGTCCTGGCGCGGCAGCTCTTCTTTCATCTTGAGTAGTTCGTTTATAATCGCGTAACGTTTCTTGCCCAGCTTCAATACGGGTCCGATGACTACCTTTAGCATCTCGCCGACCGATTGGCCGGCAGACGCGCCCCGGCGCACATGGCTAATCAGCTTACCGCGCTGCTGGCCGGAGAATTCCCTTCCCAGAAACTGGGCAACCTTCAGAAGCGCGGCTTGAAGCTGCGGGTCAAGGGGGAACTCCGAACCTCCATGTTGCACATAGCCGCCGCGCAAATCCACCCTGGTCTGATTGGCCCGCGTGTCTCCGGCAGTCGGTGTAGCCTCGTTGCTGTCGAACGATAGCTCTCGTTCGCCGAGCGGCTTCTGCGCGGTCGCCAGCGGAACCAGCGGGGTCACGGCCGGTCGTTCCGGCTCGGCTCGCTTTGGGCGGGGACGCCGCGGACGAGGGGGTTCGTTCCTGGTCCGGGAAGTCTCGCGGATGGAATCCACTCGCCGCATGGCCTCGATGTCCGCCCCGGAGCTAATATCGGCTCTGGCCGTGATGTCTTCGAGGGGGGCCATGCCTGTGTCCTGGATCTTGGCCGCCCGGGGAATGTTGAACTGGATATGGGGAACCTGGATGGCTTCTTCAGAGATCGGGGGCCTGAACGCCGCTCGTGGTGATGCGGCAAAGGCCGCGGGCATATCGGCCAGGTCGGCAAACGATACAGGGCCGCTGCCCTCGACCAGGCTCGCGGCCGGCGGGCTTTTCTTCTTGGGCGTCGGTTCAGAAGACAGCTGTGTCAAGGCATCGAGATCGAAGGTCTGGATATCCGGCAGTATAATCTCCGGTAACTCGGGTAGGGGAATCTCCGGGATATCGGCGCTGCCGGCCATGACATCCTCTGATATCGGTTCCGGCGCGGCGGCGGTAGGGTCGTCGATGACTACACGCAAGGCCCCGGTATCGATGTCCAGCAGGCAACCGAACACGGGAATGCCGCCGGTGACCAGTGTTCTGCGCAGAACAGATACTGTCTCGCGCAAGGCGATTTCCACACTGCCGGGGCCGCGCAGACTTGACAGCAGATTTCCTCCCTCATCGGGCAGGTTTGCAAGCAATCCCGCCCGGCCCATGTTCTTGCGCAGGGTGCTGCGGTCTGCAGGGCAGCACCTGCATTCGGTCTGGCCGACGACGATTATCTCGCGGCAGTTGTACACATACAGGGCTATGGCCACCGAGCGATATAGCTCTTCCCCTCCGCGGGCTCCCCAGGCGCCGGCAATGCGGATTACGCTGGCCTCACCCGGGGCCAGGCCCAGGGCCGGTTCGATCAGGCCGGTCAGTTCGGGGCCGCTGTCGGTGATGACAAGCGTGCGGCCCGAAACAGGACGCTCTCCTCTTGCTCCCTTCTGCCGGCGCACGAACGCGGCGTTGCTCTTCAAGATATCTGCAAGCGGCATCGTTATTTGTCTTCCTTTCCGGCTCCGGTCTCGGGTTCGCCAGCCTGTGGCTGCGCCTCGGCTATCATCTTCGTAAGCTGACCGGCCTCGGGGTGGTTCGGCATGATCTCGAGCGCCCGTTTAAAAAGAGGGGCGGCCTTTTTCTTGTTGCCGGCATAGTAGTAAGTCGAGCCGAGATTCACCAGGGCGACCGCGAAATTCGGATCCAGCTCAATAGATTTCTTGAAGGCCGCGATCTCGTTGGCCCTGAGATCCTGCTTTCCTTCACGGTTAAACTGGAACCTGTAAGCCATCCCGATCAGGTTGTAGATCTGCGTCGATTTGGGCTGCTTTTTCAAGGCCTCGCGGTAGTGCTGGATGGCCTCCGGGTAGTGGCCCTTCTTGAATGCCTCTACTCCCATGCTGAGTGGATCCTTCGCACTTGCCGCAGCCGGGGTGGATTTTTTACCGCCGGACTTGCAGGCCGCTACGGAAAACACCAGGCAGACGCATACGGTGCATACTGCTAGTCCTTTTACTGTAAGCGTCATCATCCGTCTCAATCGGTCTTCAAGGCCGGCTTTTTCCTGCCCAGCCCGGGGATCTGCTTGAGCATGTCGTGGATGTCGACTCCGGAGATTGCCTCGATCACCGGCGGAAGCTGGGCCATGATATTGGCGATATCGCCGGTTATCTTGCTGGCACCGGCGGACTCGCCGCCCGAGTTGACTATCACGATCTTCTCGGTCTTGGAGAGCGGCTCGGCTATGTTCTTGGCCAACTCCGGCAAAACCTCGATGAACATCTGGATGATGGCGGCCTCGTTGTATTGCTTCCAGCTCTCGGCCTTCTTGGCCATGGCGTTCGCTTCGGCCAGGCCCTGGGCCTGGATGACCTCGGCCTTGGCCAGACCCTTGGCCTTGGTGGCGGTGGCCTCGGCGTTTCCTGTGGCCTGGATGACCTCGGCCTCGGCGAAACCCTGGAACTTGTTAGCCTCGGCGCGACCCTTGGCCTCGGCCTCGATCTTGTACTTCTCGGCCTCGGCCTGCACCTGCACGGCGTAGCGCCGAGCGTCGGCCGGCTTATTGACCGTGGCGTCCAGTTCTTTCTCCTTGCGGGAAATCTCGCGCTCCTGGACGATGATCTGCTGCTCTTTCTCGACAATTACGACCTGGACCTCTTCCTTCTTGACCCCCTGGGCCTTGCGGAACTTGGAGAGATCGTAGGCCAGATCGGCCTCGGCCTTCTTGTCGTTGACCATCACCTGGTACTCGGCCACCTTGACGTTATAGTCGCGGTTGGCCTCGGCGATCTGGGTCTCCTGCTTGAAGCGTTCGCTTTCGCCTTTCTGCTTGGCCTGGGAACTGCGGATGATGGCATCCCGGTCGGCCTCGGCCTGGGCCACGATGGCGTCCCGCTTGACCTCCGCCAGCCTCGGCTTGCCCAGGGCGTCGAGGTAGCCCTCGTTGTCCTTGATGTCGCGCAGGGTAAGGGAAATAATCTCCAGCCCCATCTTGGCCAGGTCGGTGGCCGATGTCTCCTGCACTTTCTGGGCGAACATGTCGCGGTTCTTGTAGATGTCTTCTATTATCATCTGGCCCAGGATGGCGCGCAGGTGGCCTTCGAGGGTCTGCTTGGCGACATTCATGATCTCGTTGCGGCCGCGGCCGAGGAATTGCTCGGCCGCGGTGCGGATGGCATCCTCGGTGGCGTGCACTTTGATCTGGGCGATTCCGTCGACGATGACCGGCACGCCCTGCTCGGTGTAGACCTCCGGGGTGCGGATGTCGATAGTGATCACCTCGAGGCTGAGTACGTCGGCCTTTTGGGCCATCGGAACCACGAAGGTGCCTCCGCCCTTGACCACCTTGGGAATGCCGCGCTTGGTCCAGCCGGAGACAATCAGTGCCTCGTTGGGTCCTACCTTGCGGTAGCGCTTGAAGAGGGCGATCAGCAGCAGAAACAGCACAAATACTATCGCCAACGCAGCGACAACGGTTACCGTACTAACATCCTCGAACATGTCTATTCCTCCTTGAAAATGAAGACGGGGTTATTCGTCAGAATCGGTTTCGACGTCGCGAAGCTTCTCGTCGACGTGTTCCCGTACATAGTAAAGACCACCGACCACCCGCGTGATGGTGACCATGGCGTGCCGCTTGATATCCTTTTTCTCCTCGCCCCGAGCCGGGCCGCTTATGTGGCAGCCCTTGCCGGAGAACGAGATCTCCCCCACGCCGCTGGCCGGGATGGCTTCGGTCACGTCGGCGATTGTGCCGGCGATGTCCTTGGCCGAAGTCACCTGGTTGGCGGAGGCCGACTTGTAGATCTTCATCACCAGCAGTCCGGCCAGCACCCCCACCAGCAAGCCGGCGCCGATCGCGACGGCCAGGCTGAGAATGGGCATGAAGGGAAACAACTGAAGGCCGATTATCCCTCCGCCGCCGAAGGCGGTCACGAAACAGGCGATCACTATCGGGCTGAAGAGTGGAAAGTGCACCTCGCCGATGCCGATATCATGGCCGGCGATATCGTGACCGAAATCCGCGCCGACGTCCACGTCCGCGCCGACGTCGACCCCTGCATCGACACTGGCCTCGTAGCCGCCCGAGAAAATGAACGACAGGGCGGCGAAGATGACGCCGACCAGCAGACATATGAAGTAGAAGGTCATCATGGCTAAAAGGCCTCCTTCGAACGCCGCACGCGGCGGCATGGTTTGTCAGACACCCAGTGCTCCATTTACCAGCTCGGCCGTTTTACCGAAGGCGTCACTTGTCAGCCCGACTGCCCGTAAACAGCCGACTAAACCGCTGAGCCGGAAGACCAGCACGACCCGATTGTGTCTCTCGCGCGGAGATGTCTGTTGGGGATCGACCAGCAGGCCGAATCCCTTCCAGGCAGCCTGTTCGGCCCCTCGCGCGATTAAGCTGTCCGTCATCAGGCCGACGGCCTGAGCGGCCCGACGCCTGTAAAAAATGCGGGAAAAAATTCCGTTGCCGGAAACGATGCGAGCCAGCGCAGATGCCGTCACGGCGGAGCAGGCCAGGCTGTCTCCCAGCTTCTTGGCTTCAAGGGGGATGGGCGTGCGCTCAAAACTCTCGCGGCACATCGCGGCTGCCAAGCCGAGTTGCCCGGCCAGATCGTCGAGGTCTGCGCTGCCTGCTGGCCCGCCGCGGAAAATCGTCATAGCGCGGTAAGAGATATCGAGTATCGAGATCAGGTGTGAGGCGAAGACCAACAGGCCTCTTTCTCCAAGAACCAGGCGCAAGGCCGAGTCGAGGCGGTCGAGCTCGAGAGCCTCGCCGCCGCTGCGATGCCCTTTGCCGGTAAGGACCATGTAGCGGTCGCCCGCGGCGTCGTAGGCGTCGCCGAGATCCGCCGCGTTGACGGCGTCGATCAGTCCAAGCACCCGGTCGAACGGCATGCCGGCGGCACGCGTTACAAGCTCTTCTTCGCGGACCAGGTCAAGCATCATCAGCCCCTCTTTTTATTACCGGCCTTCTTTTGCTTCTGGTGTCCCTGGGTTAGTTTCCGGCGCAGTGACGCAAGCTCGTCATCAACTACCCGGCGGCGCTGTCGCCTGCGCTCGGCCACTTCCATGCGCAGCACCCGGTCGTCTAAAGTGTCCTTGCGCAAGGATTCCTCGGCCTCCAGGCGGCCCTCCAGTTCGGACAGGTCGTCCCGGGCCTGGGAAAGCATCGGCTCGTCCTGATCGTGTCCCGCCCGGTTCATGGTTTGTTGCAGCTCGGAGCGGGCCTGCAGGATCTGGTGCCTGAAACGCATCTCGCGCAGCCGGCGGTTGACCTCGGTGATCCTGGCCTTGAGTCCGTGGACGCTTTCTTCGAGAATCGTGAGGCTGTCGGTGCGCTGATCGAGCTCTTTCTTCAAATCGGCGGCGTCTTCCTGGAGATCGAGCTTGCGCTCCAGGGCCGTGCGGGCCAGTTCCTCGTCGTTGTTTTTCAGGCAGACCTTGGCCTTTTTCTCCATGGTTTCCATGACGGCTCGTATATCCCGCAGCCTTGCGGCATACATGTCTCGTTCGGTCTCCTCGGTGTTTCGAATGCTGACAGCCTCGTCCAGGATCATCTCCAGGTCGTCGAGATATGCGTCTAGAATCGCCCGGGGGTTACTGGCTTTCTTGAGCAAATCGTTCAAGTCGGCCCGAATGACATGCCTGGTTCGTTCGAGGATACCCATGTCCGATAACTCCCGGCCGCCTATCGGTCCATTCTGCGCGGATGACCGAAGATACGGCCTTGTGTGCCGTTGTGTCAATGAGTTTTGTCTTTCAATCCGAGGCCTTTTCTTTATTGTCCGAAGCGACCCTTTTCTTCAGCTCGCTGAGTTGATTTTCGATTTCCCGGTCGTTTTCGATCGAGGCGAAGCGGGTCTCGAGCTTGATTTCTTCCTTGTCGAAGGCGCCCGAGCCGGCCATTTCGGAGTAGGCCTCCACCTGCGCCTCGATGGCCAGCACCTTGTCCTCCATGCGCTCGAAGGTGTCGAAGGCCCGCGACCCGGCCACCGCACCCGGCGCCTTGTCGGGCGACATGGCCCTGACGCTGTGCTTGCGGGCCTTGGCGGCGCGTGCGCGCGCGACGAGGGCCTGCTTGCGGTTGCGCGCGTCACGGTAGCGCTCGTCCAGCGAGACCAGGCTTTGCTTCAGCGCCCCGACGTACTCGCGCTGGACCTTGATCTGTTCCTCGAGCGAGGCGGCGTGCGAAGTGAATTCGTTCTTGCGCAAGATGGCCTGCCGGGCCAGTTCCTCGTCTCCGCTGCGCAGCGCCATCGCGGCCCGTCGCTCCCAGCGCGAGGCCGATTCGGCGACGCTCAAGCGCTTTTTCTCCATGGTTTTCTCGGCCGCGATGGTGTCGATTACCTGGCTGCGGGCACGGCGTAAGTGCTTCTCCATGTCCAGGATGGCCTGGCTGAGCAATTTCTCCGGGTTCTCCGCCTTGCCGACCAGTTCGTTTAGGTTGGAACGGACGATATCGTTGATTCTCGATAAAACTCCCATGATCCTTCTCCTTTTGAATGGGGTTCTAAGTTCTCGCACTGATGCAATGCAGCTATCATGCCCAGGCGGGGTATTCCGGTAAGGCTATGTTTTTTCAAGAGTCGCAGGCACCGATCCGGTAATCTAATCGGCGGAATTCGCCACCTGAGCGGCGGCTAGTGCCGTCAGGTCTTGCGCTTGAAGACGACCTCGAGCTTCTGCCCGGGAATCACCCTGGAGATCTCGAGCGGCTTGCGCTTGCCCTTCAATTCGGCGGGCGGCAGGGATTCCAGCTTGATTCTCTCGTCAAGCCTTTCGGCTACCGACTTGCTGATGATGATCTCGCGTCCCTTGGCTAAAGCTGTCAAGCGGGCGGCCACGTTGACCGGATCGCCTATGGCCGTGTAGTTGGCCCGCATTTGCGCTCCCAGCGGGCCTACAACGACGTCGCCTGAGCAAATGCCGATGCCCATGTCTATTTGCCTGCCGGAGAGCACACCTACGCTGCGATCGACCTTCTGGAGACTCTCTAGCATGTCCAGCGCGGCGCATACGGCTCGGGTCTCGTTGTCCTCGTAGCCGATTGGGGCGCCGAACAATGCCATCAGACCGTCGCCCAAAAATTTATCCAGCGTACCACCGTAGCGCAACACGCAACGCACCAACTCCTCGAAGACCGCGTTGAGCAGGCCGGCGGTCTGCTCGGGCGCCAGTGTCTCGGCCAGCTTGGTGAACCCGCGCAGATCCGAGAACAGAACCGCCAGGTGCGTGCGCCGCAGCTGCATGCTCTGGGCGGGCTGCTTGAAAACCTGGTAGGCAACGCTGGGATCGAGGTGGCGGCGAATGACGTCCTTGAGGACATTGAGTTTCTGGTTGCGCTGCAAGGCAAGATCGACACGAGCCAGTAGCTCCTCGGAGGAGACCGGCTTGAAGAGGACGTCATCGGCGCCCCGCCGCAGGCCGGCCAGAAGGATCTCCTCGCTGCGCTCTATGGTCATGAGCAGAATCGGGACGTCCGCCGTCTGCGGGCTCTGCTTGAGGATCTGCAGCACCTCCAGGCCGTCCATGCGCGGCATGATGATGTCCAGCAGGATTAAATCCGGCGGCTCCGACTCGGCGCTGGTGATGGCTATTACCCCGTCGGAAACAGCCGTGACGTCGTGACCGTGTCCCTTGAGCATATCCTCCATCATTGCCAGAAAAAACTCATCGTCGTCGACGATCAGGATCTTTCCGGTCAGCTTGCTCATCGCTTGCTGTCTCCCGAGACCCGTACACCGTACTTCTTCACCAAGCGGCGCATCTGGTCGTAGCCCAGGTTGAGATCTCCGGCGGCCCGCCTGATGTTGCCGCCGGAGCGACCCAGCGCTTCTGTGAGCAGGCGACTTGCGAAGAAATCCACCCGCTCATGAAACGAACCCGCACCGGCGGCATCGCCGCTCTCGGCCAAATCGATGTCAAGGTCGTCAGGCTCGATCGTCTCCGTCCGGCACCGGTAGGCGGCCCGCTCGACGAGGTTTTTCAGTTCACGTACGTTGCCGGGAAAGGAATAGCGCTCGAGTGTGGAAAGCGCCGCGACGGAGATGTCCGCGCAGTGAATACCCGCTACCTCGCTGCGGAAATTTTCGATAAAATAGCGACACAAGGCCGGGATATCCCCGCGGCGTTCCCGCAGGGGAGGGACCCGGATAGTGTCGAAGGCCAGCCTGTCGTAGAGATCGGAGCGAAAACTACCTTCGCGCATGGCTACGTCCAGGTCTGCGTTGGTGGCCGCGGTTACCCTGACGTCCACCTTGATTTCCGCGTTGCCGCGCACGCGCTCGAAGCGCTGGTATTCTATAACCCGCAGGATCTTCTGCTGGATGCTGAGGGCCATGTTGCCGACTTCGTCGAGGAAAAGCGTTCCGCCGTCGGCCAGCTCGAACTTGCCGGGCCGGGCCGAGCCCGCGTCGGTGAAGGCGCCCTTCTCGTGTCCGAACAACTCGGCCTCGGCCAGGGTTTCGGGCAAGGCGGCGCAGTTTATGGTGACGAACGGTCCGCGCTGCGTGGCGCCGGCCTCGTGCAGTGCGGCGGCCACCAGTTCTTTGCCGCTGCCGCGCTCACCCAGGATCAGAACCGGCCGCGGAATATCGGCTAAAGCCCTGATCTGGGAGGCTACCCCGGAAAGACCCCCTTGCTGGCCGATCATCACGGCCTGCCGGCCTGCCCGTTCACGTAAAAGCTGGTTCTGGCGTTTCAGGCGCCGGTTGTCCGCCAGCACTTCCAACATGCGCTCGAGCTTGTCTATCTGCAGCCCGAGTCGTTCTCCCATGCGTGGATCTTTCTCGATGAAATCGCTGGCCCCGAGGCGCATGGCACCAACCGCGTCGTCGACGGTTCCCTTTCCGGTTAAAATGATCACCGGCAGTTCAGCATGCTTCTGACGCAAGTCGGCCAGAATTTCCATTCCCTGGCGCCGCCCGGGACCGAGGTCGAGATCTAAGAGGATCAACGCCGCGCCTTCAGGAGACGACTCGAGTGCTAAAAGCGCCTTGTCGCCGTCGGCGAAGCCGCGCACCTGCTTGCCCCGTTCCGCGAGCAGGTCGGACAGCAGCTCGACCACCTCCGGCTGATCGTCGATGACGAATACCTTGCGCTGCATGCCTCAGGCTCCCGTCCCGGATTGTTTCCCGATGCGCCGTTCGAAAGAAAGCGACGGCCAGGCCGCGGTCTCTTGCGGCAGCGGCACATCCGCGACCGGGAGTCGGATGGTGAACGTCGTTGGTCCGCCGGGAGCGCTGGCCACCGAGATTCTTCCCCCGTGCAACATGATCACCCGTCGGGTGATCGAAAGCCCCAGGCCGGAGCCGCCTTCGCGGGTAGAAAAGCCGGCCTCGAAAATGCGGCCCTGATCCATAAGGTCTATACCCGGGCCTTCGTCGCTTATGGCAATCTCCAGCCAACCGCTTCCCGGCCGGCTGCGGGCCGCCACTCGCACCAGCTTGTCATGAGGCGCGGACTGGACTGCGTTCCTGATGACGTTGGCTAGAGCGCCGGCCAGGCCGTCCCGGTCGCCTTTAACCTGCGGGAGGTTGGCCGGCAGGAACAGGCGCACGCTTCCGGGAATCTCTGCTGCTTCGTCAATGGCCCGTTTGAGCAGCTTGCCGGGCGCGAGCAATGCCGGAGCCGGCACGGGTAACCTGATGCGCCCAAGGAAATCCGTCCAATCGCGATAGAGGCCATCGAACTGCTCCCGCAACCGTGGATCGGCCTCGGCCTGCAGGCGGTTGGCCAGTACCGCAACCAGGTTCTTCATGCGGTGACCTTCGCGGCGCACGTCCTCGTAGGCATCCGTGCGTCCGGCCTCCTGGACGAAGCGCAGCAGGTGAGTCAGAACCGCCGGCGCCCGGGCCGGCAAGGCCGAGGTGATAAGGCCCAGCCAGCGCTCCACGGCCTCGTCGTCGGCGATGGCGCACAGGGCTTTAGCCAGGCTTTCGATTGTGCCCGAGCGCCCGGGATCCGAAAGCAGCGAATTTATCAACCAGGGCACGGCATGACCCGGCCGGCCCTGTAAGAGCAAGAGTTCTCCCATGCCGGCCAGGCCCGCCGGATCATCGGGGCGCAGTGACAGGCCGCGGCGATAACAGACAGCGGCCCGCTCCCGGTCTTCGGGGGTGTCTGCAAGAATCTGGGCCAACAGGAACAAGGCCTCGGGCAAGGCCTGGCCTGCGCCGATTTCTTCAAGCAGTGAGATTGCCCGCGAGGCCGCTTTCGGATTGCGCCCGCGACGCGAGGCCAGCATGCGGGCGAATGCCAGGCGCAGCCTGTCGTCCGCGGGAAAGCGTTGCATCCCGGCAAGAAAAGTTCGCTCGATCTGCGTGGCCGGTTTGCCGGCCAGCAATTCGGTCCGGGCGGTCAGCAGGAAATGCTCGGCAGAGCGATTTTCTTCGTCAACCAGGGCCAAGTTGCGCAGAGCCTCGTCCTGACGGCCCGCCTCGAGCATTGCCGTGGCGCGCAGCATCAATCCGTCGCTGTTACCGGGCCGGCGATCCAGAACGGCGTCGATTTCGATATCGGCCTCTTCGAGCCGGCCGGAAGCGATCAGAGCCGCCGCGAGATACAGGCGTGTTTGATGATCACAGGCTCCCTGTTCAATCGCCAGGCCAAAGGCACCCACGGCATCGGAGGCCCGGCGCAGGTCAGTAAGGATTCGGCCGCGCAGTATGTTAACTCTGGCCGGGCCCCGATCGCTGAGCGGATCGAGCCAAGCCAGCGCCGAGTCGAAAGCCCCCTTGTGGTAGAGCGCCTCCGCCAGCCAGATGCGCAGCTCGCTGTTGTCGGGATCGATAACCACGGCCCGGCCCAACACGTCGGCCGCAGCCGCCGGCGCGCCGGCATCGAGGTATCCCCGGGCCAAATCCAGCAACCTGGCGGCCCTGCCGGGATCCTTGATCTTCCGGGAGGCGGCGTGCATCCTCGGAGATCGGTAACCTAATCGCTTACGGATCACGGTCGGAAGTGTATCCCGGGCCGCATGGCGATGCAACCCGACCGGTTTTCCCGTCGCCTCCCGTGAGTGCGCGAGCCCCGCCATTTCCTTTGACTTCCTTGGCCCTGTAGACCACAATGGCCGCCCGATGACGGCGTACGATGCAATTTTGGGTCATGAGCGACAAATTGCCCAGCTCGAGCGAGCACGGCTGGTCGGAAAAGTTGCGCATGCCTACCTGTTCTACGGCCCCGACGGAGTCGGGAAGGAACTGCTGGCTCTGGCCTTCGCAAAGGCTCTCAACTGTACGGCCGGCGAGGGGGCGCCTTGCGAGGGCTGCCCAAGCTGCAAAAAGATCGCAAGCGGCAATCACCCCGACGTGCGCCTGGTAGCCTCGGAACAGGGGCTCATCGATCGGGGAATAATCGAGAAAGAAGGACGCGGCGCGACATCGCGGCAAATTCGCAACGAACAAATCGACGAGTTGGCCGCCTTGTTTCGGCACCGGCCCTACCTGGGGCGCTTCAAGGTCGTCATCGTTGTCGACGCCCAGCAGATGAACGACCACTGCCAGAACCGCTTTCTGAAGACTTTGGAAGAGCCCAGTCCCGACTCTGTGATTATACTGGTCACGGCCCAGTCGGAGGCGTTGCTTTCTACCGTCAGATCCCGCTGCCAGGCATTGTCCTTTGGAGCGGTTGCCCGCGAGTCGATCGCGGCATGTCTTGTCGAGCGTCACGAGCTTGACGAGAAGACCGCCCAGGTGTACGCGGCCATGGCTCAGGGCAGCCTGGGCAGGGCTCAGGCGCTGGTCCTTGGCGACGTACTCCCCCTGCGTGACAGCATTGCAGACGTGACGACCAGGATTTCGGAGTGCGACCTCGAAGATCTGCTTTCGGCCGCCGAGGTCCACGGACGGGACAGAAGCGCCCTGCTGCAGGCTTTAGAGTTGCTCGAGTTGTGGTGCCGCGACATGCTGTTAGCCAGGCTTGGGGCGCCGGCCGAGATGCTCGTCAACCTCGACCGGGCCGACAACCTCCGGGAGTCCGTGGCGCGCACCACGCCACGACGCCTGATGCGTTGGATAGAGTCGATCAGGCGTACGCGGGATTCGCAGCGGGTGAACGCCAACCCGCGAATGGCCATGGAGTCTTTACTGCTGTCGATGAGGGCCGCTTGACTGCCGAAGGCGAGAAAGATCCGACCGCTGTCGATCAGAACGGCGCAGCTGCGGGTGACGAAGCCGCCCCGGCCGCCTCCAACAATGAGGATAAATCCGCTACACGGGTAGACCGCGTTGTCGGGGTTGTTTTTGCAGACGGGAAGGTCGACGATTTCGATCCCCATGGGCTGAAACTTAGCATCGGTGACCCCGTCCTGGTGGACAACGCCAGGGATCTCAACCTCGGCCGGGTCGTATTTATTGCGGACAGGCCCCGGAGAAGGTTGCTGCAACGCGTGATCCGCCGTGTTGGCTCGGGCGACCTGATGCTCATCAGGCGCAACAAGAAGAGAGAAGAAGAGGCGTTGCAGATATGTTCGAAGATGATCGAGCAACTTGGATTGCCGATGAAGCTGATCCAGGTCGCGTATCTGCATGGAGGCAATAAAGCCATCCTTTACTTCTCTGCTGACGGACGGGTTGATTTCCGCAATCTGGTTCGCGACCTGGCCAAGCAACTGCACGTCAGGATCGAGATGCGCCAGATCGGCGTGCGTGACGAATCCAAGATGCTGGGCGGAATAGGTATTTGCGGGCAGCAGCTGTGTTGCTCGCGTTTCTTGCGCAAGTTCTCCCCGGTGTCGATCAAGATGGCCAAGAACCAGAACCTGGCGCTCAACCCACAGAAGCTGTCCGGCCTGTGCGGCAGGTTGATGTGCTGCCTGCTTTACGAGGACAAAGTCTATCGAGAACAGAGAAAGCTGCTGCCGCGAGTGGGCAAGGACATAGAAACGCCCGTTGGATCCGGCAGGGTGATCGATCTCGATATTCCCGGTTGCCGGGTACGCGTGCAGCTCGAAGATCGGCAGGTTGTTTTCAGCCTGGCGGAGCTCAAAGGTGATGAGCCGTACACAGAGGACAAACCCCTCGTGGGGCAGAATCGAGAGCATCGAGGGCGTGAGGCCCGCCAACAGACAAAGGACCGGGTAAAGAACAGAACACCGAGAAGCGCCCCGGTAGATGAGGCCGCTGTCGGGAAGAAGCCACGGCCTGAAGCAGGAGAACGAAGGGCGGCGGAAGGCGAGACTGCACCCGAGAAAAAGAAGCCCAAGCGCCGCTCGCGCAGCCGATCCCGGAGACGCAAGAACAAGACCAGATCGCAGGCAGGCCTAAAGCCGGACACAGCAGGCAAGGGCAACGGTAGCGGGGCCGGCGGTCGCCCCACCCCGCCAAATGGCAACAAGAGATGACTTCTCTGTCCGATACGTTTTACGTGACTACCCCGATCTACTATGTCAACGATGTGCCTCATATCGGGCACGCCTATACCACCATCGCCGCCGATGTCCTGGCCAGGCATGCCCGCTCAATGGGCAGGCGGGTGCGTTTCTTGACCGGCACCGATGAGCACGGTCAGAAGATCGACAAGGCCGCCCGCTCCCAGGGCCTGCAACCCATCGAAATGGCCGATCGGGTTGTGGAGCGATTTCTGGCGCTGTGGGAGAAACTCGGCGTGCGGCCGGACGATTTTATCCGCACCACACAGGATCGGCACAAGAAGGTCGTCAAGAAGCTTTTCGAGCGCGTGCGGGACAGAGGCGACATCTACCTGGGAGAGTACGAGGGTTGGTACTGTACTGGTTGCGAGGAGTATTACACGGAGTCGCAGTTTGACGACGGACTGTGTCCCATCCACAAGCGTCCGCTCGAGCGCCTGAAAGAGAAAAGCTACTTTTTCCGCATGTCGAAATATACACAACCCTTGATCGATTACATCGAGGGTCACCCGGATTTCATCTTGCCCGAGATGCGGCGCAACGAGATTCTGAGCTTTGTGCGCGAGGGACTACGCGATCTGAGCATTTCGCGAACCTCGTTCGATTGGGGGATCGCCGTGCCCGGCGACCCGGCGCATGTGGTTTACGTCTGGTTCGATGCCCTGACCAACTACATCTCGGCGCTTGGCTGGGATGGGTCGAGCGGGGGAGGCGGGCTTTTTAAGGAGTTCTGGCCGGCCGTCCACCTGATCGGAAAGGACATCCTGCGCTTCCACGCCGTATATTGGCCGACTTTTTTGCTGAGCGCGGGTCTGCCTCTGCCTCGTACGGTTTTTGCCCATGGCTGGTGGACCGTAGAGGGTGAAAAGATGTCCAAGAGCCTCAGGAACGTGGTGGAACCCAACGCGCTGGTGGATGCCTATGGTGTCGACACGGTCAGGTATTTCTTGTTGCGCGAAGTTCCCTTCGGACTGGACGGTGACTTTTCCCACCAGGCACTGATCGGACGCATCAACGCCGAGTTGGCCAACGACCTGGGAAATCTATTGCGGCGTTCGATCACCATGGTAGAGAAATACAACCAGGGACTGGTCCCCCGATCGGGGGAGAGGGAAGCTATCGAGGAGCGCCTGGTAGAGGTGGCCCTGCGGGTTGCACGTGAATCCGCACAGTTTCTCGATCATTACTCTTTCCATAAGTCCCTGGGTTCGATCTGGGAACTGGTACGGGCCGCCAACCGTTACATAGACGAGGCTGCTCCCTGGGCGCTTTATAAAAGAGGCGAGCGGGACAGGTTGGGGACGGTGATCTACCATATCATCGAGTCACTGCGTTTCATCGGCGTGATGGTTTCGCCATTCATGCCCGCAACGGCCAAGAAAATGTTAGAACAGATTGGCCTATCCGCCTCACCCGAAGAGCTTGCACACGAAAAAATCGAGGTCTGGGGCGGTCTAGAGGTCGAGACCCGGGTCAAGAACGGCCCTCCTCTTTTTCCACGCATTGATGACGAGCAGGCCGAGGGACTTCAGGCGCGCTTTGCAAGGAAAGAGGGGAAAGAAAACGAGCCGGGAGGAGAGATGCTGTCGATCGAAGACTTCCAGAAGGTCGACCTGCGACTGGGAATAGTCAAATCCGCCCAGCGTGTGCCGAAGAGCAACAAGCTCGTCGTTATGCAGATCGACCTTGGAGAAGACGAGCCGCGCCAGGTAGTGGCCGGCATTGGAAAGGCCTACACTCCCGAAGAACTGGTGGGCAAGAAGCTGCTGGTGGTGGCCAACCTTGAACCCGTCAAACTCATGGGCGTGGAGTCCCGGGGGATGGTCCTGGCTTCCGGGCCCGGCGGAGAGAACGTCGTGCTGGCCGAGTTTGCAGGCGATCTTCCCGCCGGCGAATCGGTGCATTGACTCCCACGGAAGGCGACTCCCGCACGGAAGGACCTGTCGCATGCCTGGCGACATCGAAAGGTTGATCGAGCAGATCGGCGCGTCCGATTCGGTCGAACGCGGGAGGGCGGCCGACGAGTTGGGGCGTGCAGGCGACCCACGGGCGGTGACCGCCCTGGTTGGATTACTGGATGACGAGGATGTCATTGTGCGCTTCAAGGCCGCTTGCGCGTTGGCCTGGCTCGGCGACGAGCGTGGCCTGGATGCTCTCCTGTGGGCGCTGGGCCGCATTGAGTTTTGCTTCGCCGCGCTCGAGGCGCTGACCGAACTCGGCGCGCGGGGTTCTCACGAGGCGCTCAAGCGTTTTTTCGGGCGCTGGCACTTGCATCCGCTTGAGAGACTCCAGGCAGCGGCCGCGCTGCATAGCTGCGGTGACGAGCAGGGTACGAACTTCGTCACGGCTTGTCTCGATTCTGAGAAACCCGAAGAACGCGGCCTGGCTCTTGAGCTTTGGGGCCGGCTGAAAATGCCAGCGGCGCTGGATGTGTTGCAGGGTGTACTGTCGAACCCGGACGACACTCATCGCCTGGACGCCGCCCGCGGCCTGGCCCACCTGGGAGATGCCCGCAGCCTGCCTTTGCTCGAGCGCGTAGCTAGGCAACGGAAGGATCCTCTCCTGGCCGAGGTTGCAGGGACCGCCGCCGAGGCCGTCAGGCAAATGAACGAGGGTAGAGCGCCTTGACGATGGAACTGCTCGACAGCCATGCCCACCTGGATTTCGATTCGTTCGCGACAGACCGTGAGGCCGTCCTGGAGCGGGCCTGGAAGACGGGTCTGACCCAGATCATTTGTATCGGGCTTGGTGCAGACGGCGCGCGAGAAGCGCTGGCGCTGGCCGAGATGGATGAGCGTATCTGGGCGACCGTGGGACTGCATCCCCATGACGCGCACCTGGGCGTCGCCTGCGAGGGGGATCCTTGCGACCCGCTTCCCGAGGAGGCCCGGGCCGCCTGGGAGAAGGCTCGGGCCGCAAGTCTGAGCGATTTAGAAGCGCTTGTGCGAAGGCCGAAGGTGGTAGCCATAGGCGAGGTCGGCCTCGATTATCACTACGATCATTCTCCCCGCCAACTTCAGCGTGATCTGTTCAGATCTTTCATTCGCCTGGCGGCTAGAAGCGGCTTGCCCCTGGTGATTCACACGCGCGAGGCCAGCCGGGATACGATCCGCATCCTGCGCGAGGAACGGGCGGAAAGGGTCGGGGGTGTAATACACTGCTTTGGGGGAGACCCCGAACTGGAACGGGCGGCGCTGGAGATGGGTTTCTACCTTGGCCTGGCCGGGCCCTTGACCTTCAAGAAGGCGGATGAATTGAGGGCTGCGGCCAGGGATGTGCCACTAGATCGCCTGCTTGTCGAGACGGATTGTCCTTATCTAGCCCCGGTTCCCTACCGCGGCAAGCGCAACGAACCGGCCCATGTGATCGAAGTGGTTCGCAAGCTGGCAGAACTCAGAGATCTGTCGCCGGAAGAGATCGGCAGAATCACCGCCGCGAACGCCAGGCGTCTGTTCGGTATGTGAGAATGTTGAAAAGTCACATCAAACCGACAAGGCGGCGATCTGCAGCAGCTTGCCGGTGGGTGTCTTGATTACCCGCGACTTGGGTGCTTGCTCGGGATCGAAACGATAGAGACAGTCCTTCCAGGAGGCCAACTCCAAGAACGCTTCCTCGCCTTGCGACTCGCCGAATATGGCCTGGAAGATGTGCCCGCCCTGGAAATACATCTCGCCCTTGTTTTCTCCCAGCCTCAGTGAAAGCAGGCCCGTGCGCCGCTTGGCAGACAGGGCACGTATCAGGGACAGGGCGGACTTGCCCTCCAGCGAGCCGGAGATGATGTTGCCCTTGCTTCCGCCTACGCCTGAGATGGTTACGGCCGATGGAGTCGGCAAGTTCTCGTCGTCAACGACTGATGCCCCGTCTTCGACCTCGATGGTAATGCCAGTTTCGGGATCGACTATTTCGGGGTACACCTCCGGTTCGTCGTTGGTCGCTTCCGGTTCGGCCTGGGGCGGCTGGGTCACCGCCCGTGAAATTGAAGAGGAGGAGTCTCCGGAGTCTTCCTGTTGCGATAGCTCCTTGTTGAGTTTGGCGATCACAACGCCCGCGACGAACGGCTTGGTGATAAAATCGACCGCGCCGTCCTTGAAGGCGCGCGTGATTACGTCGGGCAGCGGATCGGTCGCCATCAGAAAAGTAGGTATTTTCTGAGAAACCGTGCTTTCGAGGATCTCAAAACCGTCATGCGGCTCGAGATCCACCTCGACAATCGCAGCCACGATCCGTTTGCTGGCCAGGTAGTCTAAGGCCGCCACACTGTCTCTTGCCTCGCATACGCCAAAGCCGGCGGCGGTCAGTTTCGAACGCAACTCGTCGACAGCGCTCGGATCGGTATCTACTAAAAGAATGACTTCGTCGTCGGCAACCACGGATTCCCCGCTTTTCTCTGCCTGCACCACTTGCTCCAGCGCTTCTAGTACCTGCTGATCGAACAAGTAGCCGCCCTCTTTCTTCATTCGTGCCAGGGCTTGTTCCGGCTCAAGGGTTGCTCCGACCAGGTTGTTCGAGTTATGAACCAGATCGTCGAAGGAGTCCACCGCTGCAATGATGCGCGCCCCGAGTGGAATCGCAGCCGCGGACAACTCCTCGGGCAGGCCCGTACCGTCGAAGTTTTCGTAGAGGTGACTGAGAATGCTGTTGACCGAGCGCGGCAAGTGAACGGAGTCGAAGAGCCGGGAAGGTGTCAAGTGGTAGCGCTTGGCATGGTGCCGGTGCTCCTTGCTGGCGCCGATGCTCAACAGGGTCAGGTGCAGGGTGGCCCGCTTTCCCAGGTCGTGCAGGTAGGCCGATGTAATGTTGTGGTTGGTCGACCGCTCGTCCAGGCTCAGGCACTCAGAAACCGCCTTGGTTATCCTGGCCACTCGGGCCGAGTGACCTTGTCGGTTTGGCAATTGCATCTCTACCAGGCCGACCAGGATGTTTAGTGTTTCGATAAAGTCGTTGTCGGAAACCAGCGAGCTGTCGCGAACCTGTTCGATGGCCTTGGTCCACGAGGATGTTTTATGCGCGACGATATCATCGACCTCTGCAACGACCGGGCCCCGCACGCCGGGCCGGATGTCTTCCTCGATTTGAATCGATGCACTGGAGATTGCCCTGCCGGCCTCCGAGTCAATATTGTTCTTGTCTTCGAGCATATCGAAGGCGTTGATATCTCCCCGGTAGTGCTTTCTGATCATGGCCCGGATGGCGTCGCGGTGGGCGACGAAAACCTGAATCTCATCGAAGCCGGAGACAATGCGCACCTCGTCGATTGCCTCTTTGTTTTGCGGCTCGCAGGTTATTACGCCCAGGGCCTTGCCCCCCAAAATGGGGAACATCAGCCTCTGCTCGGCGAATTTCAGCGGAACCACGTTCAGTAACTCCTGCGCGACCTTGGCCCGCGAAAGCTTGCGCGTGGAGACATACTGAGTCGAAAATTGTTTGGCCAGAAACTTCAGGAAGTTGGCCTCACCGATGTATCCAAGCTCCATGAGGGCCTCGCCCAGCATCTGGCCCGTCTGCGCCTGGTGGCTCAAGGCGGCATCGAGTTGTGCCCGATCGATTAGACCGGCCTGGATGAGCTTCTCGCCGAACTTCAAGGATCAGTATCCTCCCTTCCTCGGGAGGCGGCCGGGCCGAGTGTCATTTGCTTGCTACTCATCTTCTTCTCGTCTTGCACTGCCAGGCCGGATTGCTCGAGTTGTTTCTCGAAGGGATTGTGTGCCAAGGGCTTGTCGCGGCTTGTTTCCCCTGTTTGATCCTCACGGGTTTGTTGCGCGGGTTTCGGCTGGCCGAGAAACAGGTAACGATCAAATACTCTCTGGAAGGAAGACCAGCGCTGACCTTTTTCTCGCTCGGCGATTTCTGTAAAACTTTCAACTTTTGAATCGAGCTCGTCTAAGTAGTTCAGCACCAGGGCCTCGACAAACTTGGGCCGTCGCGGGGAGCCGAACTCGTAGCTGCCGTGGTGGGAAAGAATCATGTGAACGAGCTTCAACGCATACTCCTCATCGAGCCCGGGTTCTGCCGCGGCCCATTCCTGGACCATGGCGGCACCGATGTAGATGTGACCCAGCAGGCGGCCCGCATCAGTGTACTCGAATGATGTTTCGCATCCCAGTTCACGAATTTTACCCACGTCATGCAGAAAAGCACCTGCTAGTAACAAGTCACGATCGAGATCGGTATAGATAGCGGCCATCCTGTCTGCCAGTTCGACGACGGAAAGGGTGTGCTCGAGCAGGCCGCCCAAAAATGCATGGTGGATCGTCTTGGCCGCCGGGGCGCGTGTGAACCTGCTTCTGAAGTCGTCGTCGTCCAAGTGGACCAAGAGCATATCACGTAGGGGGTTGTTATGGATCGTGTCGAGAAGTTCCCGCAGTCGGTCGAGCATTTGGCCGCGGTCGCGCGAGCTGGCCGGGAGAAACTCGTCCAGCTCCACCTCTTCTGATTGCAATTTCTTTACGGTTTCCACCTTGAGTTGCAGGCGGCCCTGGTAGGATACGCCAACGGCGCTGATCTCGATACAGTCGCCGGCCTCGAACAGAGACTCGTACTTGTCGACGTTGTCCCAGACGCGCGCTTGCAGCGCGCCTGTGCGATCCATCAATGTCATTGCGATGTAGGGCTTGCCGTTCTTGTTGAGCGGGACTTGTTTCTGCTGGACGAGAAAGCTGCCCGTCAAGCGCTTCTGGTCGCTGATGTCTGCGATGAATGTTTTTCCGGCCAACCTTACTCCCTGACTCCTGGACAGGCCGCGGGTAGATGTGAACGCCGGGAAACAGCGTTACCAGCCGGCCGGCGGAACCTCATCGGAAGTGTCGTTGCTTCCGTCGTTTTCGTTTTGTGGTGCGGGAATGCCCAGGGCGTCGAAAGCGTAACTGAAATTAACCACGAAGCGGAAACCTTCGCTCTTGCGGAAGGCGGAATCCGAAATCGGTATCATGCACGCGAATCCGAGCGAGGCCGGGCTACCAGTCGGCAGGAAGGTAACCGCCGGCGTGATGAACAACTGCGTTCCTTCGCCTGGGCTGTATACTCCATTCAACTCCAGCATCGGCACGGTGCCCTCGTACGCGAAAGCGAACGGCAGCGCCAGGTTGAAAAAGAAATCTGAGTTGGTCTCGATTTCACGGTTCCCGGCTTCGTTGAGTAAATAATTCCCAGAGTCGGGATCGGCGAATTCGTTGAACCTGACGTCCGCTCCCAGTTGCAACTGGGGCGCAAACCTTCCCATGGCATAGGCGACTGAAACATAGGGGCTGACAACAAGCGGCGAAGTCTGGAAACGGCTGGTCTTCCACTGCGAGAAGTTAGTGGCCCAGTTTTCAAAGATGGGCAGGTTGGCGCTTATCCCCACTGCAAGAAACAGTCTGTCTTCCGGTTTCTTTCCAAGCAGGTTGCCCTTCAGGCCGATCTGTAGACCAGGCAGGTCGAAATCAGGGTTGGCGTCCCAGTTGTCGGGCGGCTTAATGTTGCCGTTAATGGCCTTTTTGGCGGCGAATTCGTCCAACTCGCGGTCGCCGGTCTCGTCCGGATTGAGGACCATCGGGAAGCCGACGTTCAACTCGAACATATCGATGATCGACCAGGTAAACCCCGGCCTAAGGACGAAACCCACCTGGGCGCTGGGGCGAGAGACGGCGTTGGGAAGGTCGAACAGAAAACTCTTGAGATACACGCCGGTCTGGGTCCAGGGCGGCTCGGTGATAACAGGTTGGGCGATGTAGATTTGTTTTTCCTCATCGACCAGATTGCGCCCGGTGGCTATCGGGGCCAGCGTGATCCCCAGCAGAGCCAGACAGGTTATCTTCCAGGCCTGCCGCGCGCTTAATTCCATCCTTCCTCCCATATTAATCCCCCCGCCTTGCGCGGAGCATACAAACAAACACGGCCAGCGTGCAAGTCAAAAAACCAGACGCTTTTCGATATCAGGCTTTCGCCTTGACATACCCGCGGCTTTGTTTTATCAAGAAATGCCGTGCACTTGGATGATCCGGACTTTTCATGTCCCGGATCGATGTGGAAATACCTCGCTTCTCGTCGAGGAGGTTCATGTGAGAACGCTGATCGGTTCAGCGGGGGCGGTTGTTCTGGCCGTTGTCCTCCTGCCGTGGGTGTCCGGGTGTCGTGCGGGGGCGGGCTCCGACTGCATCACAGATTCGAATTGTGAACAGGGGCTTGTTTGCCTTCACGCCGAGATCGAGGTTGACGGCCGGGCCTATCCTGACAAAACCGGTGCCTGCTCTGTCGATCCCGATCAGGACGGGATTGGCAGCGACGGCGACTTCAGCGGTTCGACGGTCGACAGCCGTTGCGGAGTGCACGTCAACGTGTATCCCGAAACAGCGACGGAAACAGTCTACGAGCAGGTAATCGGCAATTGCGACGACAACTGCGAGGGAGTGAGAAACTCGTTCATCCTCAGTCGGTTTGGCTGTGCGGCAACAGACGACTGTTGTCCCGTCTCCGCCGAGGACAAGGCTGCAGCCCCGGCCAACGCGCTTTGCGGGGATATTACGGACAATGAGGACAGTTGCTCCGCCTGCCTGTCCGGTGAACACAACGGGTCTGCGAGCCCGCGGCGCTGTTTTCTGACTTTCGATGACCAGGGCGGTTACGACATCGACGATCAGGGTTGCCTGCACTGCCGGCCGCTCAGGAACGGGGTTCCATGCGCCGTCGACGAGAAGGGTGTCGATACGTGTACGACCGATCCGCGCCTTCCGACTCCCGCCTGTTCCGGGAGTTTCAAATGCGATCCCGGGCTGGGATTGTGCGCCTTCCGGCCGCGTCTCTTCAGCGATCTCGATGCCCGGGGGCGCATTGTCCTGTATCAGACCGACGCCGACTGGGACGGCGTCGGTGACCAATGCGACAACTGCCCCGGTGTGCCAAATGGGATCGAATGCCGCAACCCGCTGTACGCTTTCCGTTGCGACATGGACGGAGACGGGACTGCCACGCCGCAGGAGATAGCCGCTTTTGGCGGCCAGCGTAACGACGACGGAGACATGTGGGGCGATGCTTGTGACAAGTGCCCCGAGATTACAGACAACGACAACAGCGATATCGACGGCGACGGGGACGGCGCTCCCTGCGACGCCGATGACGACGGCGATCTGATTTGTGACCCCGGCCAGGATGATTGGACCTGCTCGGGTATCGACAACTGCCCCGAGATTCCCAACCCGAACCAGGCCGACAAAGACTTCGACGGAAAAGGCGATGTCTGCGACCCCGACCGGGACGGAGACGAGATCCGCGAGAACGGCGACGGGCAGGAAGCCTACCATCCATGCAACCCGCAGACCGGTCCGTGCTGCGACAACCCTCCTTGCCAGGTAGGAGAGCCCGACAACTTCCGTTGCCGTGATTGTGACGACAACTGCCCCAGTGTTTTCAACCCCGAACAGATCGATGGCGACGGTGATGGACTGGGCGACGCCTGCGACGACGGCTGATCTCGCCCCGGAGACCTGATCATATCGACGGATGCTCAATACAACGCCCTGCAGTCGTTTCGACCGACGAACGTCGTGCATCAACTGGGCGCAGAGAGCCGCTTGCCGCTGCTCAACAGCCGCCAGGTGCTGGACGGACTGAGAGGGACCGCGGCCGTATTATGGATGCCGAGTGTCGCGCACCCGTCACAAGCAGGTGCGATTCTGCGGGCGGCAGCTCATTGCAGGGCCGTGGTTGGTTTGAGCCTCTCGCCCGGCACGAGCGATCTCGATCAGCTAAGGAGCGAGCACAACCCGAACAACTTCTTTAACGCGACGAGACAGGCGGCTGAGCAGGTCGATCACCTGGCCCCGTTCGTGCTCCACGTCGACGAGGCGCCCGTCGATCGACCGGCAGGGCCGGTCTTCGAAGCCGTTCGCGACCACCTCTCGCGTTGCCTCGATGCGGGCTTCACCTCTTTCGGGATCGATCTGAGCACTTGCGAGATTCAGTCGGCGCCTGATATCGCCGCCGGCCTGCTGCCGCAGGTGCTGGACCTCGAGTTGGGCGTTGTCATTCGTTTATTGGTCGGCAGGCAGCATTCCGTCGCCAGGGGAGCAGAGCGGGTGTCGCTCCTGGTGGCTTCTTTAAAGACCGTTGGCATCAGCGCCGATGTGATCTTGCTGCCCGGCATTGACGAATTGGGACAGGATGCAATCGCCCTGGCCGAGACAGTGGCGCCGATGATTGCACCCAGCGGCGTCGGACTGGTCGACTCCTCCCGCGCCAGTCCGGACCCTGAACGGATCGAGCGAGCTTTCGTGCGTACGCTGGTGGCTGGAAATCGCCTCGGGAAACCTTCAGGCGATCAAATCGACCCCGATCGACTCGAGGCGCTGGCATACATGGAAGCCATAAACATTCTCTCCGGGCGCATGACTTCCGGCTCCGCCCCCCGGATGGCCCGTACGCTCTTGCGCACGCCATGAGGGTCGTCGGAGGAATGCTGCGCGGCCGGAGGCTTGCGACGCCGGCCGGGCGCGCAATTCGGCCCACTTCCGATCGCATCCGCGAGTCGATTTTCGATCTATTAGGTGTTGGCTTTTCCTGCGCGGGTGTCCTGGATCTTTTCGCCGGGACGGGCGCTCTGGGCATAGAGGCGCTGAGCCGCGGCTGCGAGTCGGCCGTTTTCGTCGAGCGGGACAATCTGGCACTCGCGCTGATCAGGAGCAACATCGAAAAATGCGGCCTCGCCGATCGCTGCCTCGTCGTGGGTCGTGACGTAGTGGCTTATCTTGAAACTTCCGATCATGACGCCGCCGTCGATCTGGTCTTGGTGGATCCCCCTTACCGCATGGGCCTGGTGCAAAAGACCCTGGAGTTGCTCGGCCAGGGGGAGAGGCTGGCCGTGGCAGGCCGGGTAGTCTGCGAGACTGAGTCCGGACTGGAACTGCCCGAGAAAACCGGCTATCTTGCGCAGATCAAGCGCAGGGCTTATGGCGACACGGCAATAACACTGTTCGGCAGGGTGAGTTGACAACCTTCTGGCAGTTGGCTAACGTGGCATGCGAGTTGGACATTCTGACACGACAAGGAGGCATTCTTGGAGAAAATGGCCATCTACCCGGGGTCTTTCGACCCCCTCACCAGCGGACACCTCGATATCGTGCAGCGTGCGGTAAAGATCTTCCCGCGCCTGGTCGTGGCAGTGGCCGTCAACGTGCGCAAGCTGCCGACCTTTACCGTCGAGGAGAGGGTGGCCATGCTGGAGGAGACATTGTCCGAAATGGACAGAGTCGAGATCGACTCATTCAGCGGGCTACTGGTAGACTACGCTCGACACAAGGGCGCACATGTGATCGTCCGTGGGCTCAGGGCGCTGAGCGACTTCGAAAACGAGTTCCAGATGGCGCACATGAACAGACGGCTCCATCCAGAGTTGGAAACCATCTTCATGATGACCAGCCAGGAGCATTTCTACGTCAGTTCGCAAACGGTCAAGGAGGTCGCCTTCTTCAACGGCGACGTGAGCGGTGTTGTGCCGTCGGCGGTTCTCAAGCGTCTGATCTCCAGGCGCCAAGGCGGGGAGAAACAGTAAGTCGAGGCTGACATGAGGCTATCCGGGAGAGTCGAACGACTCGAACCATCACCCACGCTGGCTATTACGGCCCGGGCCAAGGCGCTTCGGGCAGCTGGTGAGGAAGTGTTCTCACTGGCTGCCGGCGAACCCGACTTCGCGACGCCCGATCACATCTGCAAAGCGGCCTGCGCGGCGATGGAAGCCGGGCACACCGGCTACGCCCCCTCGGCTGGCATCCCCGAGCTTCGCGCGGCCATCAGACGGGCCGCGGCGCGAGAACTGGGCGTTGACTACGGAGACGACCAGGTGGTTGTCTCCTGCGGGGCCAAGCAGTGCCTCTACAACGCCTGCATGTCCCTGCTCGAGCCCGGTTGCGAGGCTCTGATACAGGCGCCCTACTGGGTTTCCTATCCCGAGCAGGTGCGCCTGTGCGGGGCGCAGCCGGTCATCTTGCCGCCGCCCACAAAGTCTTTCGGGCTCAACCTGGACGCCATGGCAGCCGCCGTCGGCGAGCGAACCCGCTTGATCGTTCTCAACAGTCCCTGCAACCCCACCGGCCACGTTGATACTGGAGACGATCTCGACCGCGTGGCCGAACTGGCCATCGAACACGATCTAGCCGTGATCTCGGACGACATCTATCGCCGGATTGCCTATGACGGTTGTTCTCCATTGGATATCGTAGAAAGCAACCCCGAAATGAAAGACCGAACCGTGGTGGTCAACGGCGTCAGCAAGGCATACTCTATGACCGGCTGGAGATTGGGCTGGGCACTCGGTCCGCCCGACCTGATAGCCGCGATGCGCAAGATACAAGATCAGTCCACCTCCAATGCCGTGACCTTTGTGCAGCACGCCGCGGTGGCCGCCCTCGAATCGCCCCCCGGAGTCGTCGAGAAAATGGTCGAAGCCTTCGCTGCCCGCCGCGAGAGAGTGGTTGAACTGCTAGGGAAGATCGAGGGTGTCAGCTGTGAAAAGCCGGAAGGAGCTTTCTATGTCCTGCCGTCTTTCAAGGCGCTTTTAGGAAGGAAGTTGAACGGTGTGGTAATTGACAGTGGCTTGCGACTGGCTGAAGTGCTCCTGGAAGAAGAGCGGGTCGCCGTGGTGCCGGGAGAGGCGTTCGCTGCGCCGGGGCATATTAGAATCTCGTTTGCCGCGTCGATCGAGGTGATCGAAGAGGCGATCTCGCGGATAGCGGCGCTGGTCGGGCGCATGGAATGACACAGCGGCGCAATACGGGACCGGAAATGCGAGCGGCATGCCGATCTATTGCGGTTCTTATCGCCTGCTCTTTGTCACTGTCGGCAACAGCGGCCCTGGCCGCTTCCTCCGAGATGAATTTCGCCAAGGGTGTTGTGGCTTTCAGCCGGGGTGACCTGCACGAGGCCGAGAGTCGCTTTCGTGATGTGCTGGGTATAAGCCCGGACAATGCCCAGGCCGTCTACTACCTGGGGCAGGCCCAACTGGGGCTCGGGAAGATCGAAGCTGCGGCGGGCTCTTTTCGCAGGGCCGTCGAGTTGAGTCCTACGAACCATGCCATCCGCCTTGATCTCGCCTTGGCCTTGACGAAAGCCGGCAATTTCTCCGGGGCAGAGGAGGTCCTGCTGGCGGCGAAGGAGGCACTCGACACGAGGGCATCGTTGCACTACTACCTCGGATTGTGTCGTTATCGGTTGGGAAAATACCATAAAGCGCTTGAAGCGCTCGAACGGGCCAGGGATCTCGATCAGGGTTTCGCCGCCGCGGCCGGATACTACCAGGGAATGGCCCAGTTCAAGTTGGGACGTCAGGAAGAAGCCCTGCGTTCATTCCGCCGGTCCGCGACATTCGAAAACGCGGATCGCCGCCTGTCGGCTCTGGCACGTCGGAACGTCTACATTCTCGCCGGGGAACAAGCCGGTTCATCGCGGCGTGCCTGGGGCGCATTCGCCTCGGTCGGCGGGGGATACGATTCCAACGTCACGCTCGATCCGCAACAACCAGGAAATGCGGCCTCGGCCACGGCGTTCGTATCGGCGGGAGGTTACTTCCGGCCGACGCTGGGAACTCGTGACAGGCTGGATTTGCGCCTGCGCCTGTTCAGAAGTTTCCATGCCGCCGAGAAGACCCGGGGATATAATCTGACCGAGATTGCCGCGGGGCTCGGATGGGATCATCGCATCGGCGACGATCACCTGCTTTCTCTGGCCTATCATTTCGGTCTCGACATGCTCGATGGTCCGGCGCAACTCAGGATGAACGACTTTGGGGTATACATGCAGGGACACACCGCAAAAGCCCGTTTCCGAATCGGCGAGGGCGAAGACATGGCCACTACGCTGACCTATTCTTTCGAGGCTTCGCTGTTTCACGAACTGATATCCGAACGTGATAATTTCCATCACCAGTTCACGGCCGCCCAGGATGTCTCGCTGGCAGGCGATCGTCTTTGGTTGCGAGTTTCAGCGGGTATGGCGGCCGAGGATGCCCGCGGCTCGTTCTACGATCTGTGGGGGCCCCAAGTGGAGTTGAATGTTCGTCTCCGTGTGGTCGATGCGCTTGGAATGCGCGTGGGTGGCGGCTGGTATCGCGAGAAGCACTGGAACGCGAACCGCGCTGATGATCGCTGGACTGCTTCTGCCGGTGCAGATTGGCGCCTCGGTGGGCACGTAACGCTTGGTGCGAGCTATAACTACATAAACAATGATTCTAATTTGCCCGGATATTCCTACGCCAGGCACATGCTGTCGGTTGCCGTGTTGGGCTGGTTTTAACGGTGTGCTCTGATGTGTGACAAGGAAAAACGTGGTTTTCTTCAGATTTCTGATGATCCAGTTGCTTGCCTTTTTGTGCCTGGACTGACTAACTTGCTGTATTTGCATTTGTATCCTGTCGTTCGCTCCGGGGCCGGTATTGGCACGCGCTGTGCTTGTGAATAGACCTTGAGGTGATGCCATGATCTTTCGAAGAACATGCCTGCTTGGTGCGCTGATTCTGGTGATGGGGCTTTCGACCTTCGCTCAGGCCCATGATTCGGCCGGGTTCGTGGCCGCGGTTCGGGGCCAGGCGCAGGTCATTCGCGGTGGAGAACAACTGGATGCGGTAATGGGTATGGAAATTCGCGAAGGGGACAGTTTACGTACCTTCAAGAAGTCGCGTCTGAAAGTGCTCTTTTCCGATGATGCCTTGATCGCCTTGGGCTCGAACAGCGAAGTCGTGGTGACCAAACATCTTTTCGCCGCCAAGGCCGGACAGCGAGTAACGCGCCTGCGCCTGGTGGGCGGCAAGCTGCGGGCGCTGGTTCAGAAATTGGTGGCCGGCAGCCGGGCCAATTTCCAAGTGCGTACCTCGAATGCCGTGGCAGGCGTCAGGGGCACCGAATTTGCCCTGGTGGCCGGCGAGAAGGACACGCAGATTTGCACCTTCAGCGGGGCGGTTGTATTCAGCGGGCCCGGAGGCGAAAAGGTGCTGGTGGCCGCAGGGCAGGGGAGTCGCCTTGAAGCGGATGGAAAAGCTTCCAGGGCCGAAGCGCTGGCTGAAGCCGAACTTCGGCGGGTACGACGGGAGACCGACACAGAGCAAGAACCGACCGCCCTGGCTTGGAACGTCGGTTTGGCCCCGACCGATCATCTGGTTGTGTCCGGAACAGGAGCACGCAGCGCATCGGGCCAGACGGCTGATCGGGAGAATCTCCGCGGGCAGGTTGATCTGGGCGGAGAGAGGGACCCTCCGCTGGACTTTGGGGAGGGCGGTAAAACCGGAGACGGCCCCGGTGGCAGTCGATCGTCTTTCGGTGGAGACGCGGTAACCAACGGAGGTATAGACGGTGCGGTCAACTTAGACGGCAGTTGGGAGAACCCGAACGTCGTACCGGATGCGCAGGGTGTGAGCGCGGTGGACTTGCGAATCGTCCTTCACCGCAGATGAAAGGAAATCGCCATGATGCTAAAACGGCATGCGATAATACTTGGTCTTCTTGCCTGCCTGGCAGCACCGGGTTGTTTTCCGGCCAGCGATGACGGCAGCAACCTCACTATGCGGTTAGCGCTCGGTGACCTGGGTGTCAGTCCGGACGGCGGAGACATCGATGCCTGGACGGGTTACCTGGGCCGGCTGGAGCAAGGCCTCGAAGGCACCTTCGAACTGGGTCTGGACAATCAAAATTTCTTCCTGGGCCTGCACCTGGCTTGCCAGGAGCAGAACGTCTCCATTCAGGGCCTGGGCACTTTCGCGCAACTCATCAAGGGGGAAAACGGCGACGTCCTCCAGATGTCTCTGGATGTACAAACTTGCACCCAGGGAGTTTTTCAACTGGCGATCTTCTGGGACGAAAGCGGGGCGGTCAGCACTTTCACCGGGACCAGCGATCCGCTCGATCTTCCTCCTGTCGACCAGCGGGCGGTAGAGTTGAACGCCTACCAGCATCCCGTGGGGCAGGTATCTTGCGCCTACGACACCAGCGGCAAACAAGGACAAATGACCTTCTCGGCAGTCGACTCACTTGAGAACGTGCGTTTTACGCGCAAGAGCATGTCTGCGACGGGAGGCGAGGTCAGGTTCAAACTGGACAACGTTCCGGTCGGCCGGCCGGTGGATTTGTACGCCACCGATGAGAGCGGGGCCGAGGTGCGACTAGGATCCGTTTCCGTAATTGTCACTTACTCGGGAGAGACCTTGGAACTCGAAGCATGGGATTGCCAGCCACAATAGGGAACAGTCAACCCGTGAATCACTGGCAAATGCGGCGGGAGTCGAAGACTGCGGATTCGTCGTTGGCCCACTGGATGTTGCCGTAAGGAATGTATTCTTTTGTTGTCGGTTGCGAGAAAACATCGCTCAAGCTGTAGTTGGCTCCGTGCCTGCTCTGCCATAAGCGAACCACTTCTCCAGACGACCGGCGCACGTCGATGAAGAAGGCGAAATCTTCCACGAGGTAGCTGTAGTTTCCCATCATCATCCCGGAAGTCAAGTACACGAAACCGGTTTTCCACACTCCGTCCGCAACCTGGATGCCCAGTGAAAAGCGCTGACCCGCGGCACCTGTATCGGCATCGTGGTAGCGAGTGTACATGCCAACGCCGACGACTGCCCCCTGTTGTTGCCCGATTTGCAGGTAAGCTACCAGCCAGTAGTAGGGTATGCCGTAGTGACCCATCATTCCATTTCCGAAGCCCTGCACATGAAACTCGCAGAAGCCGGCATCGTACTGGCCGGCCATGTCGTAATCCAGACAATAGTCCTGGTTGTGAACCATGCGCTCGTCCTCGGTGTGGATGCCGCTTTCACGCTCCACGTCCAGGCAGTTCTCCGGCAGCGGTTGGCAAGAGCCTCCGTCGTCGTCTTGGTACGCGCTTGCGGCATCGAGCAAGGTGTTTGCGAAGTCGCTGGTGTAATTATTGTGGTCGAACAGCCTGCTGCCGTCAGGCATGCGCAGGAAAGCAACCAACTCGATGGCCCGCTCCTCGGAATGCGCGTCTTCGAGACCGAAAAGGTGCTCGCTGATGGTCGCCTCGAACAGGCGATATCCTGGCGCTCCGCCTTCCTGGTACGTCGCCTGCGCCTCCCACCATCCGGGATCCGAGGTCAGGTGATAAAGAACGTGCACGCCGGCGCCTGGATCCACAGAGGTCGCGACCTCTATCTTTACCCGCCAGACAAAAAAGCACTCACCCGTGCTGCAGTCTGTCTCGTAGCCGCCCGCAGCCTGATTGCGCATCACCGAACGCAGTACCAGGTGACAGTCATGATCAGCCGAATCGCCTCCGTCCGTTTTGGCAAGCATCGGTGCGTCCGAGGCTATCGAGGCATGAGGCTCCAGGCCCGAACAAGCAGGAAGAAACAACAGCCACAATAGAAATGCTTTAGCAGGTAAACAGCGCGCTTGCATTTGACTAGCCTTTCGTGTAATTCGGCGCATAGTAACTCACTGAAGAGTTACTAGCAAGAAAAAATACACCTGTGCCGCGCCGGCAAACCCGGGACTATCTCCTTGGCAATATATCCTTGATATATCAGTCAGTTGCTGCAACGACTTGCCAGCCGCGGTTTTCGCGGTGCCCCAGGGTGCCGCGCAGCTTTGTGGGGGCCAGAATCAACATCAAGCCGTTGCGCTTTCTAAAGCTCACTACCGCGAACTTGCAACGCTTCAGCGCCAGGTGAGCGAACTTTTTAGGCGCTGGACCGAACCTTTTCAGCGCTTCAGTGTAACCGATCACGTTGATCTCGCCGCTTTGCAACATACCGAGACTCGCGCGGTTGCGCTTTAGAAAGCGCTTCCAAAAGGCCTCGATCTCCTTGGCGCCCCGGGCCTGCTCTCCGTCGAAGTCGAAGGGGTCACCGCCCAGCGCTAGCAGTTTATCGATTTCGGCATTGGCCAAGCCAAGCAGAAACTCATTTGCCACGTCGGCTGCCGTGGTTTGTGCGGCGGCGGTTTCTGCCGTGCCTTTCGGTGTGCCCGCTTGCGCGATCACTAGCAGAAGGGCCATGGCGACTATTCTAATGGGCAAAGTCATTTGACAAGCCCCCGGCGGCGAAGGTTGGCCGCGATTCGCTCGGCCGGCGCTTGATCTGGCAGCGTCGGCCGAAGGCCGGTCAGGCGTTCCTGGAGATCGAGGTAGGTGCGGGCCAGAAAGACACGCACTTCATCGGTCAATGCCGGGGGATCGCCATGTCCCGAAAATCCCCTTTCGAGCAGCCACTGACGGATGTTCTCTTTGTCGAGCATCTTCTGTGGCTGTTGTTTTTGAAAGCGCTCGGCATGGCCCTTGCTTTCCCAGTAGCGGCTGGAGTCAGGAGTGTGGATCTCATCCATTACAACCAGTCTGTCACCGTCCAGGCCGAACTCGTACTTGGTGTCCACCAGGATCAGATCGCGCTCGCGCGCCTCCGCTTCGCCCCTGGAAAACAGGTCGCGGGCGGCCGTTTCCACGTGCCTCCACAGGCCGGCTTCGACAAGTTTGCGCGAGACGATTTCATCCGGCGAGAGTGGTTCATCGTGTTCGCCCAACTCGGCCTTGGTAGTGGGGGTGATCAACGCTTCTTCGAAGCGCTGGTCACGTTCGAGCCCGTCCGGTAACTCGTGGCCGTAGATCCGGCGGACACCTTTATCGTATTCACGCCACAGGCTACCGGTCAGGTAGCGACGCATGACGACCTCAACCGGCAAGGGCGAGAGTTTCATGACCAGCATGGCAGCCGGATCGGGCAGGTCGATTACATGGTTGGGTACGACGTCCGCGGTGCGTTCGAACCAGTGGGCGGCGATGGCGTTGAGTGCCTGGCCCTTGCAAGGTACGGTACCCAGCACAACGTCGAAGGCGCTGATGCGGTCGGTTGTCACGATCAACAGCCGGTCGCCCAGATCGTAGATGTCGCGCACCTTGCCGCGGATCGGCTCCGGCAGGCCCGCTAGCCTGGTTTCGCAGAGCGTATGTCCTAAAAGCTCGTGGAGCGCCTTTTCGTCTTTCATTCGACCTGTATAACATCGGCGCCGCATGGGCACAAGACCTGCCAATAGAGACGAACGGGACGGTTTCGACTCTTGCGTTTCCGTTTTACGTGGAGTAAATTCGCGGCTCTGGTGAGGGTAACTGATGCGGATTCTTTTAGCCGACGATGACGAATTTTTCCTGAAAACGACGGAAGATACGCTTGTCGCGGCGGGTCACGAGGTATTTACCGCCACAACCGGCGAAGAAGCTGTCGAAAAAACTATCTCCAAGTTACCGGATCTTGCCATTATAGATATCATCCTGCCCGGGTTGCTGGGCACCGAGGTCGCTCGCAAGTTGCGCAACTACAGCCGCACTGCGCCGATCCCGGTGATACTGGTAAGCATCGGCGTAGCCGAGATCGAGGAGGCCGGGGGCGATCCGCAGCAGTTTTTGGCGGATGATTTTCTCCACAAACCGATCGAGCCTCAGGTGTTGCTCGATCACGTCCGGCGCCTCGGGAAACAGCGGGAGATCGTCGCCGCCAGAGGCCGGGATAGACCCCCCCGCCCGGCGCCGGGTGTCGACCGCCGCGGCACCCCGCGCCTGCCGATCGATGTAGAAGTAACTTCTCAGACGGCCGAGGTGCTCCTGCATCACCCGATGATCAACATTTCAACGGGGGGGATATACTTCGAGATTGAGCGCAACTTCTTGAAGGGATCCATTGTCGATCTACATTTTTTAATTCCCGGCGGGATCGGGGACATTCAGGCCTCCGGAGAGGTGGCCTGGTGTCTGGAGATCGAGCATGACCTGCGTTGGGGGGTTGGGATCCGTTTTTCCGAAATCGAGGCGCCGAGCCTGCGAAAAATCGAACGCTACGTTCGCGCCTTGCTTGGGTTCGTCAAGCCCAACGGGGGTAACAGGGTGGCGGAGGACTGAGTGCAGGGCGAAAGGACCAGGCTTTGAGCGGGGCGAAGATCCTGATGGGCAACCAGGCCTGCGCCGAGGGCGCGTTGCGGGCCGGGTGTACATTCTACGCGGGCTACCCGATCACCCCCTCGTCCGAGATCATGGAGATCCTGGCCAGGCGGCTGCCGGCCGAGGGCGGGGCCTTCATTCAGATGGAGGACGAACTGGCTTCCATAGCGGCCGTTGTGGGGGCGGCCTGGTCCGGGGCCAAGGCCATGACAGCCACCAGCGGCCCGGGGTTGAGCCTGATGATGGAGGGGCTCGGATATGCGGCCATCACCGAGACGCCCTGCGTGATCGTTGATGTCCAAAGAGCCGGTCCGGCCACAGGACAGGCCACCCGGGTCGGATCAGGCGATCTGATGCAGGTTCGATATGGATCGCATGGTGACTACTGTCCAATCGCTCTTTGCCCCTGGTCGGTCCAGGAAATGTACGACCTGACAATCAGGGCCTTTGCGCTCTCCGAGCGTTTCCGGGTTCCCTCTTTTGTCCTGGCAGAAGAAAGTGTGGGTCATCTACGGGAAGCGGTTGTGCTGCACGACGATTTCGAGATGCCCGAACGGGATCGTAGCCAAGGCAGGCAGCCCTTTGGACACGAACTCGCCGACGGCGTGCCGCCGATGCCCGCATTTGGCGACGGAGCCAACCTGCTTGTTACAGGCTCGACTCACGACGGCTGGGGCTACCGCCGTGTCGACAGTCCCGCACCACATGCCGAACTGGTAGGCCGGATAAACCACAAGATCCTGGATCACGCCGGCGAGATCTGCGAACTCGATGCCCGTTTGCTGGACGACGCCGAGGTGGCTATAGTCGCATATGGATTCACCGGCCGTAGTTCACTCGCAGCCGTCAAGGCGCTACGCCAAAAGGGAGTCAAGGCGGGTTTGCTGCGTTTGAAGACCATCTGGCCTTTCCCTGCCGAACAGGTAGCAGCCTTGGGAAACAGTGTTCGCTGGCTGCTCGTTCCCGAAATGAACATGGGGCAATTGGCCGGCTTGGTCCGTCAACACGTCAACTGTGAGGTCGTATCGCTGACACAGGTAAACGGTGAGGTAATCGAGCCCGCCACGATAATCGAAACGGTTCTCGGGAGAAAGTCATGACAAGATCTCTCTCGGACTGGTTTCGGGTCGAGCACACCGCCTTTTGCCCGGGATGCGGGCACGGGATTTTATTGGGGGCGATAATCCGGGCTGTGGACGATTTGGCTCTCGACCGGCGCCGGTTGCTGTTTGTCTCCGGCATTGGGTGTGCCGCATGGATTCCAAGTCCCAACATCAAGGCCGACACCCTGCATACCCTTCACGGCCGGGCGGTGGCCTATGCGACGGGAGCCAAGCTGGCCAAACCGGAACTGAATGTGCTGGTGGTGAGCGGCGACGGCGATCTTTCCTCCATCGGCGGCAATCACTTGATACACGGCGCACGGCGGAACATCGACATGACCGTCATCTGTGCCAACAACCAGATCTATGGCATGACAGGTGGACAGACGGCATCAACCACGCCCCTGGGCTCCCACACCGCTACCGAACCCAGCGGCAGCAAGTATCGCCCGTTCGATTTGTGTGCGCTGGTGCGGGCCGCAGGAGCTCCGTATGCCGCCCGCTGGCCGGTGACACGCACGCGGAGTCTGATCGACTCCATAAAAAAGGCCGTGCGAATCAAGGGGTTCACGTTTGTCGAAGTTATGAGCCCGTGTCCCACCCAGTTCGGACGCCGCAATCGCTTCGATGATGTCACGGCATTGTATGATCACATTAACGAGTTGTGCATCGACCGTGATCAGGCCGGCGATCTGTCACCCGGGCAATTGGCAGCAAGAATCGTCATCGGGGAGTTTGGCGATGAGTGAATGGCCCGTGCAGGTTCGCTTCGGGGGGCTCGGAGGACAGGGGCTCATTACCCTTGGTGCGGTATTGGCCGAGGCCGGGCTTCGTTCGGGCATGAAAGTGGCGGCTTCCCAATCCTACGGATCGAGAGCACGCGGCGGGGTCACCCGCGCCGACGTGATCCTGTCAGATGGCGAGATCGACTTCCCTCACGTCTTGCAGCCCGACCTGCTGATTATCCTGGCCCAGGAGGCCTATGACATGTATTTGCCCGATGTCGTTCCCGGCGGGTTGGTCATGGTCGACGACTTCTTCGTGAACCCCGTGGAAAAAGAAGGGGTCAGGCAGCATGCAATCCCGGGAACGGCGAGCGCCGTGGAAAAAATAGGTAACAAGGTGGCTGCCAACTTCGTCATGCTCGGGGCGATGATAGGTTTTACCGGGATGATGGTTGCGTCGGAAATCACGGCGGCAGCCAGGAGTCTTGTAAACCCGCGATTCATCCAAGTCAATCTAGAAGCCTTCGACCTGGGCTTTTCCCTGGGAAAGAGTCTGATCGCTTCGGAGGATCCGTGGCGATAGTAAGGACACATCGCCCTGTCTGGCACCAAGAACGTTGTCTGCCGTGCCATGCCTGTACCCACGAATGCCCGGTAACTGTTTTTCCGGAGTTATCCCGTGAGGAAGACAGCCTGCGGGGACGCGTTGCAAGGAACATGCTTTTTCCAGACAGGCATGTCGATGTGCCTCCTTGCCAGGCAGCCTGTCCTCTTGACCAGGACGTGCCGGGTTACCTGAAGGCGATTGCCGCGGGAGATTTCGATCGGGCCTTGCGAATAATTTTGCGGACCAATCCCTTTCCCTCGGTTTGTGGACGGTTGTGCCTGCGGGCATGCGTACATGCCTGCGTGCGCGGTAGGCTGGACGATCCTGTTGCGATTCGCGAACTCAAGCGGGCGGCCGTGGAACTGGTTGGGCACGGGGTGCCGAAAGCGACGCCGAAAATTAAGAACGGGTCGGTGGCGGTCGTAGGAGCCGGGCCGGCAGGCCTCAGCGCTGCATATTTTCTGGCCCGGGCCGGTCGGAGAGTAATAGTCTATGAGGCCTCGGAGCGCCCCGGTGGCTTATTGAGTCACGCGGTTCCGTCCTTCGATCTTCCTTCCGCCTCCCTGCAGGTGGATCTGAAATTCATCCAGGCGTCGGGGGTCGAGATTCGTTGTGGCCAGGCAATCAGTGGGGCTGCGGCGCTCGAGAAATTGTTTGCGGATGGCGTCGGGGCCGTCATCCTGGCCGTGGGAGCCGGTAACGGTCTCAGGCTTGGTATTGAAAATGAGGATATCGAGGGATGTTTTGACGCCCTGTCTTTCGCACGCGGGTTTCATGAAAAGACGGAGGACGGCCTTTCCGGGCCGGCGGTCGTTGCCGGGAGCGGCAATATGGCCGTTGCGGTTGCCAGGATGGCGGTGCGTGCCGGGGCCGGACCGGTCAGCCTCGTGATGCGCCGCGGCCTGCGGGAGTCCCCATGCGATCATGACAAGTTACGCTTGGCCCGGGAAGAGGGAGTCGAAATAGTCGAGGAAATGCGACCGTGGCGCGTGGTCGGTGACAGGGCGATTGAGGGCCTGCTCGTTATGCCCGTGTCCTATGGTCCGGTTGACCATATGGGGCGTCGCTGGCCGCGGAATGATGTTAGAGGAGATCGTCACCCGGGTCTGCAGTTGCCTGCCGCGACTTTCATCGCGGCGGAAGAGCGTGCTGTGGACCTTTCTTTCCTTGGAGAATGGGCCGAAGAGATGACGGGTCCTTTGGGTTGTCTGCAGGTGGATCCGGTGCGGATCATGACCTCGCGGCGGGGAATTTTCGGAGCGGGCGAAGTCGTGACCGGCTCGCGTAACGTCGTGGCGGCTATCGCCTCGGGTTCCCGTGCGGCCGTCGAGGTGAACGATTTCCTGGAGGAAATCGACACTGAAAACTGATGCGGAAAAAATCAGCTTCGCCGTCGACGGAAAACCGTTCACTGGAACACGCGGCGAAAGCCTGCTCGATGCACTGCGGCGGCATGGGTTTCGTGTTCCGTCGCTGTGTCATTACCCGCTCCTGAAACCCTACGGGGCCTGCAGGCTATGCCTCGTGGAGATCGAGGAGAACGGACGTCGCAAGCTATGCACGTCGTGCGACTACCCGTTGCGGGAGAACATCAGTGTATACCTGGACACCGAGAAGGTTGTGCGCAATCGTCGGATGGTGTTGGAGTTGCTGTTGTCCATGGCGCCTGACTCAGCCAAGATCAAGAATTTGGCATCCGAATACGAGGTGTCTGGTACCAGCTTCAGCATGGAGCAGGAGACAGACAACTGCATTCTGTGCGGACTATGCGTCAGGGTTTGTCGCGAGGTGGTCGGGGCTGAAGCGCTTGCGTTCGTAGAGAGGGGTGGTAAACGAAATATTGCCACAAGGTACTTTGGGGAATTTCCAGAAAGCTGCATAGCCTGCGGGGCCTGCTCGTATGTTTGTCCTACCGATGCCATCTTTATGGAAGAAACCGCATTGCCGCGGCTAAGAGATAAATGGGGTGAGACTCGTCCCTGTCGCTACGCCCTGATGGGCCTGACACCCGGGGCGCGGTGCGAGAACGACTATCGGTGCTGGCAGTGCGAGGTCGACCAAAAGATGATAGATCGTGCCGGCAGCCTGCATCCGGTTTTTCTCGCCCGGGGATCTGTAAAGCGGGAGCGCGAAACGTGAAAAGTGATGTATGCAAGTTACCGGGCGGTTCGGGCCCGGGTCTCAAACCGCGGGAACGAAGCGCCGGCGACCGCTCTCGTGACTTTCGAGAAGTCGTCGAATGCTACACGCTGCCTGATGCCCAAGATGCCGCCCGTCGCTGCCTGATGTCGTACACCTGCACTTTCTGTGAAGTATGCGAACTGCTTTGCCCGGATCAGTGTATTACCCGCGATCCCGAAAACGGGGACATCCTGATCGATCTCGAGTATTGCAAGGGCTGCGGCTTATGCACCCACTTTTGTCCCCGGGGCGCGATAGAAATGGTGGTCGAGAAGTGAGGCAACGCTTCTTAGATTATGACAATTTTGCCTTGTAAAACTCCCTGTTCATTCTGGCGATGTTGCTCAGAGTGATTTCCTTGGGGCATTCGGCTTCACAGGCGCCTGTATTGGTGCAGTTGCCGAAGCCGAGTTCATCCATCTTGCCAACCATGTCCTGAACTCTTTTCTTTGCCTCAATCCGGCCCTGTGGAAGTACCGCAAACTGAGAGATTTTCGCGGATATGAACAGCATAGCGGATGCGTTTTTACAAGTCGCAACGCATGTTCCGCAACCAATACAGGTTCCTGCATCAAACGCTATTTCTGCCTTTTCTTTGGCGATGGGTATCGAATTTGCGTCTGGCGCTGCGCCCGTGTTTGCCGAAATAAACCCACCCGCCTGGATCAGTTTGTCAAGAGAACTTCTATCAACAACGAGATCTTTTATCACCGGGAAGGCTCTGGCCCTCCATGGTTCAACGGTTATTGTCTCTCTATCCTTGAAAACACTCATGTTGAGTTGGCAGGTGGTAACACCTTTTGGGGGTCCGTTGGGCCGGCCATTGATATACAACCCGCACGCTCCGCAAATACCTTCCCTGCAGTCACTGTCGAAGGCAATTGGATCAATGTTCTCTTTTATGAGCTTTTCATTCAGAGAGTCCAGCATTTCAAGAAAGGTCATTTCCCTCGAGACATCATCCATCTTGTACGTAACGAACCCGCCTTTGTCTAGATGGCTTTTTTGACGCCAGATCTTAAGTGTAATCTTCATGTTATTATGTCCGTTATATGGGGATTGTCATTTATAACTTCTCTTCGTTGGTGTAACATTCTCAAATACGAGTTCTTCCTTGTGCAAGGTGGGTTCTTTGTCTTCATCTGTATATTCCCATGCGGAGACGTAGGAATAATTATCATCATCTCTCTGCGGTTCCCCCTCTTCGGTCTGGTATTCCTCTCTGAAATGCGCACCGCATGATTCCTTCCTGTTGAGTGCATCGGTGATAATTAGCCGTGCAAGGTAAAAGAAGTCTGCAATCCTGCCGGCCTTTTCCAGTTCATGGTTGAGATCGTCCAATTTGCCGGGCACTTTGACGTCTTTCCAGAACTCTTCTTTCAACTCGGATACCTGTTGCAGGGCTTGCCTGAGTCCCTGTTCGTTTCGTTTCATTCCGGAGTAAGTCCATAATATCTGGCCCAGCCTTTTATGAAACGAAGTAACGGTCTGAGTTCCGTTGACGGACATGAGCTTATCAAGTTTTTCCTTGACCGACTTTTCTGCTTCTTCGAATTCTGGTCCGTCGGTGGAAATTCTCGTTGTTTTTATTTCATCGGCAAGATAATCTCCGATGGTAACAGGTAAGATGAAATAGCCGTCTCCGGAACACTGCATAAGTGAAGCCGCGCCAAGTCGGTTAGCGCCGTGATCGGAGAAATTAGCTTCTCCGATGGCATATAATCCGGGAATGGTAGTCATCAGGTTGTAATCAACCCAAAGACCACCCATCGTGTAATGGGCAGCCGGATAAATCCGCATGGGCTCATCATAAGGGTCCATGCCCGTGATTTTGCGGTAAAGGTCAAACAGGTTGCCATATTTATTGCCAATGACTTCTTTTCCTTGCTTGTTGATGGCATCTTTGAAATCGAGATATACAGAAAGTCCGGTTTCGCCGGCGCCATAGCCGGCATCACAACGTTCCTTTGCGGCCCTGGAAGCGACATCTCTCGGCACAAGGTTGCCGAATGCTGGATACCTTCTCTCTAGGTAATAATCCCTCTCTTCTTCCGGGATATCGTTGGGATTTCTTTTATCGCCTTTCTTTTTTGATACCCAGATCCTTCCGTCGTTTCTCAGCGATTCCGACATCAAGGTGAGTTTCGATTGATATTCGTTGAGAACCGGAATGCATGTTGGATGTATTTGCGTCATGCTGGGATTGGCGAAGAGGGCCCCCTTTTTGTGCGCGGCCAATGCGGCTGTCCCGTTGGAGTTTATGGCCAATGTCGAGAGGTAGTAGACCGTACCAAATCCACCCGTGGCAAATACAACAGCATGTGCAGAATGACGTTCGATTTCGCCTGTTAACAAGTTTCTTGTGATAATTCCCCTTGCTTTTCCTTCAATGACAACGAGATCAAGCACATCACGACGGCTGAACATCTCTATCTTACCGGCCTTTATTTGCCTGGACAATGCCTGGTACGCAGCCAGTGTACATTGTTGACCGGTTTGACCCTGAGCGAAAAAGGTCCTGGAAACCTGCACTCCACCAAATGAACGGTTATCAAGATAGCCGCTATAATCCCTGGCAAATGGAACACCCTGAGCGACATATTGATCAATAATATTGTTACTTATTTCGGCGGCACGGTATACGTTTGCCTCCCTTGCACGGAAGTCGCCTCCCTTTAGCATGTCATAAAACAAACGATAATCGCTGTCGGCGTCGTTTTTATAATTCTTGCTGGCATTAATACCACCCTGCGACGCAATAGAGTGCGCCCTGCGGGAGGAATCCTGGTAAACAAAGACTTTAATATTATAACCCAATTCGGCCATGGAAGCGGCGGCCGAGGCACCCGCTGCGCCGGTCCCCACGACGATAATATCAAGTTTTTTCTTATTGGCGGGGCTGACAAGCCTTATGGAGGACTTGTGCTTTGTCCATTTGTCTCTGAGTGGACCATCGGGAATCTTAGCATTTAATCTGCCAAACTGTTGCATGACTCACCTGTTAGTCATTCTATTTGAAAAAGAATATAATTACGGGAATAGCAGTAAAACCCGCCGGAACCATGACTGAATAGAACAATCCAAATGCTTTAACACCAGGCGTATATTTCCGGTGATTCAGGCCCAGAGTTTGAAAGGCGGATTGGAATGCATGATTAAGGTGAAATGAGAGAATCAAAAACGAGACAATATATATTATTAGGTAAAGGGGTGACTTGAATAAATCGTGAGCCATTGCGTAAAAATTGTCGGCATTGCCTTTTATAAGGCCGATTTTTACAAAATAAAAGTTAAGAAAATGAATAAAGAGGAAGATAAAAATAATCGTACCTAGATAAATCATATATTTGGAGAAATATGATGTTTGCGAGTGGTTCGAAATGTTATAGCGGGTGGGTCGTGCCATCCAGTTCTGAATTTGTAAGACAATTCCCCCGACAATGTGGACGGCAAATAACAACAGAAGAATAACCTCAAAAATCTTTATAACAATATTACTGGCCATGAAGTGAGCGGCGTTATTGAAAGAACTCGGATCACTTTTCAGGAGAAAAAGATTGATGGCCAGATGAACCAACAAAAACAAGATCAGAAACAGCCCGGCCAGAGACACAACAAGTTTTTTTGTCAACGACGAGCCGAGATATCTTCTCATTGGATTCTCTCAGTTGTGAACATTGTAAAAATCGAGAGAAGAATAGGTACTACGCGTTGGAAATGTCAAGGAGGAAAATAACAAATTCGGCTAACGAGAGATGACTCGCCGGGCACCTGCGTAGCGGGCGCTGTAGCACCTTGATTTCAAATCGGAGATCACCACACCTCGGCTCGAAGATGCGTGGGCGAAGCGTTTTTTTGCTGGATCGGTTACTATTCCGACGTGAGAGACGCGCTGGGCGATGGTGTGAAAGAAAACCAGGTCGCCCTTGCGCAACTTGCCGCGTTCGACCCTGCCGCCGCTTTTCCACTGCTTGCGGGAGCTGCGCGGCAGGTCGATTCCGGCTTCTGCGAAAACGGTCTGTACGAATCCAGAGCAGTCGGTACCGCGGCGCGTGCGCCCGCCCCAGACGTAGGGAGCACCGAGGAAAGTCCTGATGGAGCGATCCAGCACGTCAAGGATTTTGGCAGGCGCAGCCGGCAATCCGGCGTCAGTCTTCGATGGGGGGGGGACTGCTTTTGGCACGGGCTTTGCCGGCTTTTCCAGGATGGGGCTTTTATACGGTGGCAACTCGGGCTTCTTGCCTGCCAGGGACGCATCGCGAAAGGCTCGCATTGCCTGCGAGACCATGGCGCCCGGCCGGCTGCGGCCTTCGAGATAGTGGCCGATCATGTAGTGCGAGAAGTCACGGCAGTCGAAACCAGCCTTGGCCGCCTGGACAAGTCCCCACTTGAGCGTGTTGAAGACATTCGTCTCCCAGTCGTTGCAGGCTGCGTTGTAGATCAGGTCCTCCGCTACCCCTGCCGGCACGCCGAAATTGGTCAGGTCGCGATAGCCGTTGGCCAGGGCTTCTATCTGGTCGGCCCCGAGCTTCTTCGAAAAGCCATAAAGGGCTATGCCTTCGACGGCCGCTGCCGGCGCGCCGCGGCTCACCGCCACGTAGGCCGCCGCGGCTACCGCCACTGTCCGGCTAATCTCGTTCTTTTCGAACGAACCCTCGGTGACGACGGTCATCAAGACATCGGCTGCCTGTGACCTATGCCCCTTGATAACGTCGAAGGCGTAGGCGCCGAGCCGCGAGCGAAACTCGGCCAGGTATTTTTCACGCTCGACCTTGGTAAATGCCTTGTCGCGTGCGAGATCGGCCTCGATACGCTCGATCAATGAAACGCGCGGCTCGGCCTGGGCCGCAAGCGCCAGAAAACAAGCGACTGCGGCAAACGTCAGCGCTCTTCTCATGTGCATTCCCTCAAGCGTAGACTACACCCCGCGACTCTGATAATAAAAGGGAAGGTACACCTTTTCCAAACGGAGCGCCAGATGGGCAAAAACGACAGTGGAGAGTTCAAGCAGTTGAGCGTGGGCGATCTCATGACCACTCAAGTGGTAGTGCTGGAAGAAACCACTACCCTCCATGAGGCCGTCCAAACCATGGTGTCCAGAGAAGTCCGGCACCTGCCGGTAGTGAGAAACAAGAAACCCGTCGCCGTGCTGAGCGACCGCGACGTCCGCATGAAGGTGTCCGACCTGGTAAAACCCGAGGAGCGGCGCAAGTACATGGTGAAGACCACGGTCATGGCGCATGCATCCAAGCCCGTGACCACCGCCAGCGCGGACATGCCGGTACAGGAAGCCGCCCAGATCTTCGTGGAGTCCCGCATCGGCTGCCTGCCAGTGGTCGACGAAGCGGGCCGGTTGATCGGCATCGTCACGCAAACCGACCTGCTCAAATGGCTCGCCCAGATGACCAAGTGACTCCCAATATTGACACCTCCGTCTTCGTTTTTCTGTAAAGCTTTTTTTCAGGTGTAAGCTCCTCCCGGGTCGGGCGTTATACCCGCAGAACCCAACCAATCATGGAGGATGCAATCATGCCAACCAGAACTTCCCGACGGAAACCATTCGGAATCACCGCCCTGGCCGGGTGGATGCTGCTGACGGCTTCCTGCGCCTTCTATGGAGGAAGGATCCCCTATGCCCCGGCACCGGCATACCAGGCCGAGGCGGATCGAGCCCCCGGAACACAGAACCAGCCGTTCCACACCGAGGCCTATGATCGCATCGTGGAAAATCCCTTCCTCGCTGTGAAGGAAAACCCCCTGTCCACCTTCTCGATCGACGTGGACACCGCTTCCTACAGCAACATGCGCCGCTTCCTGACCGACGGGCAGCGACCGCCGGCGGACGCGGTTCGCATCGAGGAGCTGATCAACTACTTCTCCTATGACTACCCGTTGCCCCGGGGTGAGGAACCCTTCTCGGTGACCGCAGAGGTGGCCGCCTGTCCCTGGAACAACGATCACAAACTGGTGCACATCGGCCTGAAGGGAAGGCCTCTCGATCAAGACAACTTGCCGCCCCGTAACCTGGTGTTCCTGATGGACGTGTCCGGCTCGATGAGCGATTCACGCAAGCTGCCCTTGCTCAAATCCGCCTTCCGCTTGCTCGTCGAAAGTCTCGACGGCCGGGACCGGGTGGCCATCGCGGTGTACGCCGGCGCCTCCGGCCTGGTGTTGCCGCCCACCTCCGGAGCCGAAGGGGCAACCATCCTGGATGCGCTTGGCAGGCTCGAGGCCGGCGGTTCCACCAACGGGGGCGCGGGCATCCGGTTGGCCTACCGGGTGGCCCGGGAGCATTTCCGGCCGGACGGGATCAACCGGGTGATCCTGGCCACCGACGGCGATTTCAACGTGGGCACCACCAGCCAGGGCGAGCTCATTCGTCTGATCGAGAAGGAGCGCGAGAGCGGCGTTTTCCTCACCGTGCTGGGATTCGGGACGGGCAACCTGAAAGACTCCACGATGGAGAAGTTGGCCGACAAGGGAAACGGCAACTACGCCTACATCGACACCCTGAACGAGGCCCGCAAGGTGCTGGTCCACGAGTCGGGCGCCACCCTGGTGACCATTGCCAAGGACGTCAAGATCCAGGTGGAGTTCAACCCGGCCCGGGTGAGCGCCTACCGCCTGATCGGGTACGAAAACCGGCTGTTGCGCACCGAGGATTTCCACGACGACAGTAAGGATGCTGGGGAGATCGGCGCCGGCCACACGGTGACCGCGCTATACGAGGTGGTGCCTGCCGACGTGCAGGTCGGGACCGGGCGGGTGGATGCGCTCAAGTACCAGTCCGAACGCACCTTCACCGGGGCGGCCGGCAGCAACGAACTGCTCACCCTGAAGCTTCGCTACAAGGCGCCCTCCGCCGCCGAAAGCAAGTTGATCACCGGCATGGTTGAGGATCGCGGTGACGGCGTCGAGGGCGCTTCTGTCAACTTCCGGTTCTCGGCGGCGGTGGCCGCCTTCGGCATGCTGCTTCGGGACTCGAACTACAAGGGGGCGGCCTCGTACGACCTGGTCGTCGACCTGGCCCGGAACGCCCTGGGTCCCGACCCCCACGGCACCCGCAAGGAATTCCTCTCGCTGGTGGACAAGGCCCGCCGGTTGGGAGATTGATGAGAACCCGTTTTTCTCGCCTTTTCGAAAAAAGACTTCCAGACAGTTGCGGCGGTGTTATCATCGTGACTTCATGTTGGAAGGATGATCGTGCGCTACTCATTCGGCAAGATGGAAATCGAAGGTCGCACTTACACGCACGACCTGAAGATAATTGCCGGCCGGGTGATCAGCGACTGGTGGCGCGCCGACGGGCACAGGCTCGTGGCCGGCGACATAGAGGACATTCTCGCGGCGCGGCCCGATGTGTTGGTTGTGGGACGAGGGGCTTACGGGGCGTTGCAGGTGGAACGTACGCTGGCGGCAGAACTCGTGCGCCGGGGCGTCGAACTGATCGCAGAGCCCAGTGCCAAGGCCGTAGAGCTTTTCAATAAACTGGATGCCGCCGGCCGGAACGTTGCCGGGGCTTTCCACTTGACCTGCTGACAAACCCAAGGAGAGCGATTCATGAACGCTGTCGAGATCCGCCGAGCGAACTCCGGCGACGCGGCCGCCATCGTGGCTTTCAACCGCGCCATGGCCAAGGAAACCGAGGATCGTGTGCTGGACGAGACGGTCTTGCTCGCAGGTGTGCGCGCGGTCATGAATGATCCCGCCAAGGGTTTCTACCTGCTGGCCGAGCGACGAGGTTCGGTGGTCGGGCAGTTGATGGTGACCAGCGAGTGGAGCGACTGGCGCAACGCGGATTTCTGGTGGATCCAGTCGGTCTACGTCGAGCCGTCCCACAGGCGCCAGGGAATTTTCCGTGCGCTGTATGCATACCTATATGCCGAAGCGCGCAAGCGCGAAGGCATATGCGGCATTCGACTGTATGCAGAGCGTGAGAACAAAAGCGCCCACGCAGTTTACCTGGCGCTCGGCATGCAGCCGGCGCGCTACCAGATGTTCGAGCTGGATCTTGTTTGAAAAAGGAAACCCATGAATCCGAAGATTGTCATCAGGGATGAGACCGATGCCGATCTGAGAGCGATAGCCGATGTGACAGTCGCTGCGTTCAAGACTCTGGAAATCAGCAATCACACGGAGCAGTTCATCATTGACGCCTTGCGTACGGCCCAGGCCCTCACGGTATCACTGGTTGCAGAATTAGACGGCCGCGTAATAGGACATATTGCGTTCTCTCCCGTGACCATTTCGGACGGCACCCGGAACTGGTACGGCCTTGGACCTGTTTCGGTATTGCCATCGTGCCAGCGCCAGGGCATCGGCAAAGCCCTGATACGGGAAGGGCTGTCACGACTGAAGGATATGAATGCTCGAGGATGTTGTCTCGTGGGGCACCCGGATTACTACAAGAAATTCGGGTTCAAAAACATGCCGGGACTCATGCATGAGGGAGTGCCGCAGGAGGTCTTCTTCGCTCTGTCTTTCGACGGGCATACTCCGCAGGGCGCCGTCGCTTTCCATGATGGATTCAACGCGGATGGCCGACACTAGGATGCACAGGGAGGCGACGGTCCTGGGAAACAGCCTGGAGACGTCTGGTATTCAGAACCAGATCATCGCAGCCAGGGCGCAGGCTACCGGGACCGTGAAGTTGTCGTCGAACTTGTGGCTGAATAACTCGACTAGGGCGCCGACGCCGGCGACGCAGACGGCGGCAAGCAGGCGCTGGGGGACGGAAAGTCCGCCGGCGAAAAGCAGCAGGTAGACGAAGATTGCCAGCCCCGATACTGCCAGGAAAGCCAGGCCGCCTTCCAGGCTCTTGTCGTTCGACAGGCGCGTGCGGCCCCAGCGGTTGCCGACCATGGAAGCCAGCGGGTCTCCGAACGCCAGCGCCAGCACGGCCATGCAGACCGCTTCGCGAGGGGCGATAAAAGTGATTATGGTCAAGGCCAGCAGGTAGTAGGATGCCGAGTTGGTCTTGTATCGTTCCTGGGGGCGTGAGATTGCGCCGAAGAGCTTGTAGACCATGAAGTCGTTGAACTTGTGCGAAAAGCGGCGTGAAATTTCCAGCACAGTAAAGACCGAAAGCAGGCTGAGCAGGATGGTAAGCGCCGCTCGCTGGGTGAGCACGAACTGGTACATGGCCACCGCGATCAGGCCCATGCAGGCATGGAAGATCGAGCGCGTGGACTTGGGCAGCCGCAACGACCGAAACCTGGGCCGGGAATCGGCCTTGAAGATCCGGGCGGATCGAACCTGAGCCACGAAATCCTCGTACTTGCGCACCAGTTCGGCCTGGATCTCTTTCAGGTGTTGCCGGCTGTATTTCTCGGTCAACTCGGCGGCGTACTTCTGCAGGCTTATGCGCATGTCGTTGAACGTGACCGAGAGGGCACGGCGTCTTGAAGTCAGGTTGTCGCGCAACTGGCCGAAACGTTCGCTCAGTTCCTGGCAGCGCTGCTGAGTTGCCTTCAGCCAGGCGCTGTCTGCAAACTTCTGGGTTTGCAGACCGGCCACGAAACGGCGGAAGTCGGCCGCCAGAGTCTGGATCATATCGACTGATGGTTCTGCTATTGAAACAGACGTACCCATCCGGACCTCATTACCCCACCTGGTCTGGTCGACATCGGTATAATGTCACCGGGTCTTCGAATTTGCAACCATGAAAAAGGATCCTGAGTCAGATGGACCTTCTTACACTCAGGGCCGCCAGGGCTGCCCCGACAACTACGAATCCGAGCAAGATCAAAAGATTAGGCCAGATCGCAGCAAAGCCCAGTCCGCGGATGGCGGCGTCGCGGATGGCATCGACCGCATAGGTCAGCGGCATGCAATATGATATCGCCCTGAGCCAGCCGGGCAGATTGGTAATCGGCCAGATGATTCCACACAACAGAATCTGGGGCAGGATCACTATCGGTATGAACTGAAACACCTGGAACTCCGACCGGGCAAAAGCCGAGACGAACACCCCCAGGCATTCGGCCGCCAGACTGAGCAGGATGATGGCCACGATCGCTGGCCAGCCGCCCCAGGGCCCGCCTATGAAAAAACGGGCGAACAGTATAACCAATCCGGCTTGCACCAGGGCGGCCGGCAGAAAACCGAGAATATATCCCCCGACCAGATCGGCCCGGCTGAGAGGGCTGGCCAGCAAGCGCTCGGCCGTTCCACCCACCCGCTCGCGCAAGAACGACATGCCCGACAGCAGGAAAACGAAAAAGAAGGCAAAGAAAGGCGGCAGGACCGGGGTGAAGAAATCCATGCTGTCGTCGATATCGCCACCGTAGACGCGGTTCAGTTCTATCTTGGGCGGCCCGTCGGCAATGGTTTCGGCGCAGTGGGCATCGCAGTCAGACGGCAAGAACGTCGGAATGCCGCTAAGCGAATCCGGAACCGCTTTTCGAAAGCGCGAAAAAATCTCGGCCGTGCGCATGGGGTCTGCGCCCTCGACGTACAGGTCCAGTCGCGAGCGCTTGCCCGAGGCCCGGTCTTCGACAAATGTCCTGGGAACTACCAGCACGGCATCCACAAGCTTTCGCTTCAGGGCATCTTGCGGGTTGGTGCCGTCCTCGATCATCACCAGATCAAATCCCTGGCCCTCTTCGTCGGGTTCGACCAGCAACTGCTCCAATTCTGTTGTAAACAAGGCCGCGGTTCCGCTGACGACAATGGCAACCCGCGGCGGAGTGTCTTCACTTCGCAGCAGCACCGCGAACAAGAACATGATCAAGACGGGAGCCAGGATGATCAAAGCGCAGGCCCGCTTGTCGCGCACGAGCTGGCGCGCCAACCTGCCTGCCACGGCTATAACCAGCCCGGCTTTCATTGCCGCCTCCGGGCAAAGGCCAAAAAAGCGTTTTCCAGGGTGTCGGCACCGGACTCGCTCAGCAGTTCCCGTGGGGTTCCCTCGGCGATCAGCCGGCCGGCTCGTAGCAGTCCCAGGGTGTCACAGCGACTGGCTTCATCCAGGTGATGAGTGGATACAATCAAAGTAGTGCCCCGTTTGCCCCAGGCTGCGAACGTATCCCAGAACAGGGCGCGCAATTCGGGATCGACTCCGACGGTCGGCTCATCGAGCAAGAGCAGACGCGGCCGGTGAACCACGGCGCAGGCCAGCGAGGTTCGGCGGCGCATGCCTCCCGAAAGCGAGTCTACCCGGCTCTTGGCCCGATCGGTGAGATCTACAAGCCGTATTGCGGCTTCAGTCGCATCATGGAGAGCCCTGCCGGAAAGCCCAAACAGCCGGCCGAAGAAGCGAACGTTTTCGCTGACGCTCAGGTCCTTGTATAGGGCTTCGGCCTGGGTCATGTACCCGGTTGAGCGGCGCACGCCGATTACGCCGGGCGGCATTCCCAGAACACTGACATCACCCGAAGTTGCATCGGTCAATCCCATCAGGATCCTGAAGATGGTCGTCTTTCCAGACCCATTGGGACCCACCAGTCCGTACATCTTGCCTTCGGCGATATTCAGATTCAGCCCGCCGAGGACTTCCTGGCGACCATATGACTTTCGCAAATCACGTAAGACAACCGAGTCGGTCATCGACTGCCACTCTCGCTGTTGAATCCCACCTCTATCCTCACAGCGGGTGCAGCAGCAGCCACAGGAACCGAAGGCCGAGATCAAGCAGGATCAGTCCGAAGAAGAAGATGCCGATGGTAGCCAGCATCTTGCGGGTCACCCAACTGGAGGTCCAAGCCTTTGGATCACGCGTGCGTTTGGCGAAGCGCTGACGCAGGGTGAGGGCCCAGTCGGCAAGACCCTGGGGGATCTTTCCGAACCACTTGCGGCGCAGGGAGATCAGCAGCAATCCCAGCACGACGGCAATGAAAACCGCGAACAGCCCGCCCAGTTTGTGAAGCGGCCAGAGCGCAAGTATAGACAAGGCGCCGCCCAGCCAGGGCAGGTATCGGGGCGGCAGCGAGGAGAAGCGGGTCGAGACCAGCAACATGCCCAGAGCCAACAGACAGGCCAGCGTCATCCAGGCGGGAATCGTCAGCCACGAACGCAGATAGTGAAAAGAGACCACAACGGGACTGTCCTCGGTTCGATCTTTTCCGGAGATTCCCTGGTCGATCCAGTAGCGTGAGTACTCGAGGCGGATCCCGCCGGCGGGCAGCTTGATCCTTACCGGCATGGCGCCGGCGTGGGCCGAGGTCATGGGACCCACAGCCGGGGCTCCGGCCGGGGGCGTGAGCACGGCCGCGGCTTGTGACGACTGGTAGGAAAACGACGGCCGGTACCAGCTTCCCCGGCCGGCGTACATCTGGGGCTCGATGTCGCCCTCGATGCGTGTGTAGATGTTCCTGGCCGGCAGGTAGACGCTCCAGGCCAGTGAGGAGACAGGCAGATCGACCGCAGGCAGGAAGAGATCAGCGCAGCCGAAAAGACCCAGCGAAGAGATTCGGCCGTGCATGACGATGGATATCGTGAAGGGAAGCAGGCGCTCGATGCCGCCGGATCGCTTCAGAGGCAGCAGGTATCGGCCCTGCTCGTTGCGGCTGGGTTTCACCGGCTGGCCGTCGAGCATCGCCGAGCGAAGCTCGATGCCCTCCGGGAAAGACAGCGACAGGCTGTGACGCAGGCGGTTACGCAGAGTGATACGCATGTCGGTCATTACCTGGCCCCCGCCGGTGACCGTAGTGAAGGCCCGGATACGATCGATCGAACCCGTGGCCGGCTCCTTCTCGGGCAGCTGGGTTGTTGCCAATTCGAGCCGCGAGCCGGCCGAGTGATAGCGGTAGGCCCGCAGGATGGGGCTGACCGCACTGCGCACCATCTCTTCCGGAAGCTGACGCACGTCGATCGAGGTGATATCGGCCTTTTGCCGGCCTTCTTCCAGCTTGAGCTTACCGGGTACCTCGATCCCCAGGTAGCCGATCTCCCTTTCCACTTTCATGCAGCGCGGAAAGGGAACCGCGAACTCCTCGCCCTCCCGGGGAGTTTCACGATGCAGGCGTATGGATATCTCGTAGTTGTTACGGATGGGAAAAGCCGTCTCGCCGCGGATAACGGTGCCGTGCTCGGTTTCTGCCAGGGTGTAGCGGAAGGCTCCCATGCCGTCGGCCGCGACAACCGCGTATCCCTTGGGAACCAGGATGTCGAACTCCTTGGCGCCGGCGTACAGGATGGTATAACGCACGACACTGAACAGGTCCAGCACGCCCTCGTCGATTGACAAAAGGTTAAGGCTCTCGGCGTATACCTTGGCTTTCAGACTGCCGGCCCCGGCCAACTCATGGAAGCCCACCAGGTGGATTCGGGCAGTCGGGCTAAGAGTGGTGCGCAAGAGCGTGCCCCCGCCGGCCGCCGTCGTCTCGCTCTGTACCGCTGCGTCGATGCGCGGCTTCAACCCGGCCACCGGAAAGCGGCACGAGAAGCGGGTCACCGGGGTGCGCGGGACCAGGAAATCGTACTCGATCGAGCCGCGTGGGCCGCGCGCTGGCACCAGCAGGTCGACCTGGATGGCGACTTCGCCCGTACGCCGTGTGGCCCAGACGTGGTAACCTGCGCGGCGCGAGACCGGGATGGTCTTACCATCGACCGCCGCCTTCACCAGCACCACGTCGTCCCCGATCAGCGGCACTGTCTTCCACTTACCCTCTCTCCCCAGCGTCACCCGCAAAGCGAGCCGCAGTTGAAGCGCTCCCCGGACGGCCTCGCCGTCGTACTCGGATGAGCCCAGCACCACGGCGGGGCCGAGGCGTCGCCGGGCCTCTTCCTGAATTGCAAGTAGGCGCTTGCGGACGTCGAGATACTCGTGCAAGGGAACCTCGACGCCGGGCTCGCCGGAAGGCTGGACGGCTACAGTGGCGCTCATGGGAGCGTATTTCTGGTTATAATTTGATTGCATGCCTCGCGCCGGGGGCGCCGCCTGTATGGGCATGGCCTGTGCCGCGTTTTGAGGCAGGACGATGGAATCGAAGTTGGCCTCGGCCTGCTGCTTGCGCACTTGGTCTGCCGCGGCCGCGGAATCCTGCTCGTCCTGGTCGTCGACATCCTCGTATCCCGACGAGTTGTCGACGGGGAGCCCGGCATTAGGCGCCTGCTTCAGGTACTGCCGCTGGACCTGGGCGGCTGCGGGAAGGCTCAATGTCAGCAGAACGGAAAGGGTCGCCGGGAAAAACAGCTTTTTCATGATTGGGCTAGGCATTGGCCACCTCCCGCCCGGCCAGGCGGGCTTTTCTCCGCCACCACAAGAATAGCACCACGGCGGCCAGGCTCGACAGTAGTAGAGGGAACATGAGCGCAATCCACAATACAGCGCTCAGACCGACGACCAAGGCCAGGGAGCGAAACGTCAGCAGTCCGGCAAACTGCCAGGGACAGCGCAGGATATCCATGAAGCCCCTCCAGAGCGGGCCAGCCCGCAGGCGGACCAGGGCCACCAGCAGAGCCAGGTCGACGCCCCAGATGATGCGCCGGTGCGCTCCGATGAAGTAGTGGGATAAAAAGAGTAAAAGCAGCAAGGCGCCTCCTCCCGCGAGCCACGTCCAGAGACTGCGTCTCTGTCCCAGGAGCAAAAGCGCCAGCACGAACGAGAGCAGAAACGCACCCCAGCGGACGACAGGCGCTAACGCTCGCGAGACATAGGTGACGGTGATGGTCGGGGTTTCCCGCTCGAGCAGCAGGCGCTTGAAACGGTAGCGAGTACCGGCCAGCGGGAAGGCAGCCAGGACCACCTCACCCTTGCCCTTGCGCTGGGTTTCGATCTGGTAGATGGCTTTGCGCTGCAAGAGGATGCTCTTGTATTTGCCCCCGGCCCAGGCCTCGTGTGTGAACAGCGCCCGGTTGAGAAAATCACGGATTCGCCTGAATGGATCGTATCGAATGGCCGAGTACTGGGTGAGGTTGCCGCCGAAGGAAAGCGGCGTGAGGGCTGCCGGGAAATACAGGTGCCAGACCACTTTCATGGTGTCGACGTCCATGCTTGGCAGGGACAGGCGCAGGCTGCCCAGCGAGCCCATCTCTTTACGGTGGCGCTTGTAGGCCAGCTCGATCGTGAAGCTGGATTCCTCCATGATGAGACCCTTCTTGGCCGGTATGAGCAGTCGCTGGCCCACCATCAAACCGTTCTCGTTCGCCAGCTGGTCCGGGTTATTTTCAAGGATGCCCCTCCAGCGGCCGGGCTCGGCGTAGTAGAAATTCGATATATCCGAGAGCGTCTCGCCCTGGCGAACTACGTGAAAGCGCTCGTTGCCCGCGCCGATGCGCTCACTCTGGCGCAGCGGAAACAACAGGGCCTCGCCGGCCTGGTCAGCGGCCACGGCCGGACGAACCGGGCGGCCGTCGATCAACGAGTGGGTCAGCACGGCGTCCGCGGGCAGGTGCATGGACAAGTATTGTTCGGTGTTATTGCGCATGCGCACCTTGAGCTTGGTGATCTCGGTGCCGTCCTCGATGATCACGCTGGAAGCCTGGATTTCATCAATCAGGGTGCTGGTCAACTCGACCTGGGTGTGGCGCGACACGGCCAGACTGATGCGCGGCGGCTGCTTGAAGCCGAAGCCGAACAACAAGGGGCTGGCGCTCAGTTCGGTCAGGTCGGGCGGCAGATCGCGCAGCTCGCTGGCAGCCTCGACGGACGCGACGCGCACGTCCAGGCCGGCGGGCGCCTGCACGCCCAGCGCGCCCGACATCGGAGTATCTTTCTTGGGCAAGGGCAGGCTCAGGCGCACAGGTTTGCCGTTTTCGATTGGATATTGAAAAGAGACAGCGACGCGCGCCTTGTCTTCGACCAGGTAGCGTAGCAGGACGGTCAGCCCGCCGTCGGATTCGGTCAGCCATTGTAGCACGGCCGGTCCGTCGACATTGACCACTTCGATGCCGGCAGGCAGCTGCAAATCGAGGCGGTCGGTCTCGCCCTCGAGGACGGCCATGTCGAAAACGGCAACTCCGGTAACCATGGCTTCGTGAACGGTGAGCAGGGCGTTAATTCCCGCCGAGAGGCGCACGGCCCCTGCGGCCCGGTGGGTCAGCTTGCGCGTCCAGGAGAGATCGACGATCCCGGCGGCGTCGAGGTTGCCAACCAGCCGCGTTCCGCCGGGCTCGGGTCTGGCGGCGATCAGGGCGCCGGTCGTCAGCCGGGCTTCGATGTCCTTCTCGGGCACCAGGATCGACAGGCGCGTGGCGCCGGCCTCGGGCAGACGAAAGTGCAGTCGGCGCGCGAAGCGATCCTGCTCCTTGCCCCAGAAAAAGCGCAGATTAATACGGTAATTGCCGGGCCGGTCGACGCCCACGGTGTACATGCCGCCCTCAACGAGCAGCGAAGTGCGTTTGCCGTTCAGCAGAACCTCGCCTAGCGATGCCGTTCCATCGAGCACCGGCACACGGATGTGGCCGCCCGAATCGAGCACTTCGAATGATGCTACCAACTCGGCGCTCAGCAGGCCCTTGCGGAAGACGCCGTCGATCTTGCGCTCGATGGGACAAATGCTCACCGGCGGCCTGATAGGCTGGTTTGGCGCTTCCAGTTGCAAGAGCTTCTGTTCCCAGAAAGAGAGCGGTAAAATAACCTTGCCCTCGTCGGCGGCTGGTGCGCGCGCCGCGATCAGCAGGATGGCGCAGGCGAATAGTCTGGGCAGATTTCGTGGCATGGATACACCTCCATTCGGGGAGTGTACGGAAAAGTTACGAAACATCTTGCCTATGTCTCCAAGTCTGCAAGTTTCAGATAGCCCTGCTCGATCGCCGTCTCTCCGTTCGGGTTGACGAGACGAAAGGCGACCTCCGCGGCGTCTGCCCGGTTGCTTTCGGTGAGAGTCTCGATATAGACGGTAGTGCCCGGAAAAACCGGTTTGCGGAAGCGGCAGGAAAGTTCACGCACCCGTGAGGGATCGCCGCCCGACACATGTCGCAGCACCCGGCTTGTCGCCATGGCCAAGGCGCAGGTGCCCTGCAAGACGATGCCCGGCAGTCCCACTCCCCGGGCGAATGCTTCTGAGGTATGGATGGGAAATACAATCTCGCTGCCACCGTCGTAGACGAAACTGGCCCCGGCCGGGATGCTGAAGCTTTCGCGCCAGATCGGCTCGCGGTTTTCTATCTCTGTATGCGGCTCGATTTCGCGGCCGGCATCCATACCTTTCGTTTCGACGCCACGGAAAAGTCCGCCGATATCCTCGCTGTAAACATGCTCGCCGTCCGTCCGGCGTGCCTCGATGCCGAGGACAACTAGGGCGCCGGCCGGCGTGGCCCCGACCGAGACAATCTTGCCCTCGAGACGGATACTGTCTCCGGGCGCAAGACTTGCGTGCCAGACGATTCGCTCGTAGGCGTGCACCATCCGAAAGACGGCCTCGGCGGGCACCATCCCCTTGAGTTGTTCGCCGATGGTCGCTATGACCGGCCATGACAGCGTCACGGGAAAAACCGGGTGCACCTGCAGCCCGCCCGCGCGGGTGTCGTCGAGGTAGCGCGGATTCACATCTCCAATACCGGCCGCAAAGTTGGTAGTCCGGCGCCAGCTCACCTCGCAGGAACGGGGTGCCAGGGTGGTGCCGACTATGTTGGTTGGAATTTTCACACTGGTGGATATCCGTTCACTTGTCCCAGCCGCCCTGCTCGCGCAGGCGGGCCACTTCGGCCAGCGCACGCTCCTTGAGCATCAGGTAGTCGGTTTTGGCCACGCGGTTGAGCGGGAACTCGCCCGGTTCTATCAGCACGTAGTGCGCCGGGCGCATGTAGGCGGCAATGCCCTTGGCGTGTTTAATAAGCATCTCTTGCGTAATCTCGACGCCGGGCTTCTTTTCGATGAAGGCCACGATGCCCTCGGAAAATATTTCGTGTTCCACTCCGACCACGCCGCACATGGCGACCAGGGCGGCGAGTTCGCAGAAATGATCCTCGACCTGGGCGGGAAACACCTGGTAGCCCTTGGGTTTGATGACCTGCTTGGCCCGGCCGGCGAAGTGCAGCCCGCTCTCGTCATAGAAGCCCAAATCGCCGGTGTACATCAAGCCGTCCCTGCTTATCGTCTCGGTAGTGGCCTCCGGGTTATTGACGTAACCCAGGAAAGTCTGCGGCCCCTTGAAGCAGATATTGCCGGTTTGGCCTGTGGGCAGCTCGTCGCCGGCCAGACCGCCTTTGCGCATCGGCGCGCGGATGCTGATTGGATAGACTGGCATGGCATAACCGACGCCGGCCAGGATGTCGTCAACCGTGCCGTCCAGGGGCGAGTAGGTGCAAAAGCCGGCCGTCTCGGTCAAACCAAGACCGGTTCCGAATCCCGGGGCCATGCCGGACAACTTATCGAGGAATTGCCGCGAAACTTGCTGCCCGCCGTAGATAGCGAACTTGAGACTCGAAAGATCGAACTTGTCGTAGTCGGGCAGGCGCCACTCCAGGTTGAACAATGCCGGGATCTGGCCGAAGACGGTTACCTTGTAGTCCTGGATGGCCTGCAGTGTTTTTTGCGGGTCGAAGATGTGCAGGATTACGGCAGTGGCGCCGTTCCAGATGGTTGTCATCAGTTGCTCGGTCTGGCAACCGACGTGCGAGGGCGGCAAGTTCACAAGCATGCAAGCCTGTTCGTCGATGCCGATGCCATGGGCCAGGCACATGTTTTGGCAGGTTATGTTGCGATGGGACAACAGGGCCGGCTTTGGGTAGCCCGTCGAGCCGGTGGTGAATATTACCAAGGCGCCATCGTTTTCGTCGATGGATTCCAAGGCCTGGCGGTAACTTAAAAGCAGGCCGGATCCGCCAGGGTTGGCAAGTGCCTCGGCCGCGAGTTGCCCTGCCTGTTCGGCCAGGTCGAAAGCCGAAGTGGCTCCTTTGATGGTGTCGGCGGCGGGCGAGAACTGGACGAAGTGTTTGACGAAGGGGCAGTTTTCCATGACCGCTTGTCCCAGTTGCCTGAAATCGGCCAGCGGCGTCCGGCCCAGGAAGGCGAAGCCCTTGGCCTTGACCAGCGAAAGCGAGCGGATTACCTCGGGGCCCTTCAGCCTGAGATCCAGCGGCACCACGATCACGCCGATCTTGAAACAGGCATACTCCAGGAAGATATGTTCCGTAAGCAACGGCAGACTGGTCGCAAAGTAGTCGCCCTTGCAGAAACCCATTTCGATAAGCTTCAAGGCCAGGGCGGTCGTCGTCTGATCGAAGCGCTGCCAGGAGATCTCGTCTTTGGTGTCGGCGTCGATTATGGCCAATGCGTCGGGCTTCTCGCGCGCCCACTTGGCGAGCACTCCGTGCAGCAAGTGACGATCGGCGTAATCCTTCTCGTAATTGTCCAGCGTGCACTGGGCGACACCGTTCCTTATGGCGATCTCGACCATTTCCCGCCTCCTCGTTATTTGTCTGGTCGGCTCTCGATATGGCGTGGGAATAGTATAATCAATTGTTGGGCAACAGGCGCAAGTAATTTTCACTCGGTCATACCGGCCTATTGCCAACCCGCCTCAACCCGACTGAAATCCTGGCCCTGATCTTCGAGACGGCCTTCGTTGAGCAGCAGGTAGCGCCCGCAGGTTTTTCTGGCGAACTCGAGATCGTGGGTGGCCACGAGTGCGGCGGCCGGGATTTCTTGCAGCAGCTTGCAAAGCCCGCGCTTGCCCGGCGGATCGAGGCCTGATGCGGGCTCATCGAGCAGCAGCAACTCAGGATCGCCGACCAGCGCACCGGCCAGGGCAACGCGCAACTTCTGCCCGTGGGAAAGCTTGTGCACCGATTGGCCGGCCAACTCCCGGGCGCCGAGCCTGGCGAGCATCTGCCGTGCTCGCTCGCGCGCTTCGGGACGGGGGACTCCCCGGCTGGTGAGGCCGAAGGCGACATCCTCGAGCACGTCCGGGAACAGAAGCTGATCCTCGGGCACGTTGAACAAGAAACCCACCTTGTCACGAATCGCCCGCATGGACGATCGGTCGAGGGTAACTCCACCCACCGTTATCATCCCCTGACTCGGAATCAATCCGACCACAGCCTGAAAGACAGTTGTCTTGCCGGCGCCGTTCAGCCCGAGCAGGGCGACCCGCTCGCAGGATCCGATCTCAAAAGAGACGCCGGCGATGGCCGGCCTCTCGGCACCCGGGTAGCGTACACTGACGTCCCTGAAAGCAAGCACATCTGCGCTCATGGCAGCACCTTCACTCGCACCAGGACTACTAAAGCCAACCAGCCCGCAGCCGTCGCCAATGAAATCCAGTCACGGTGCCTCATTATCCGCTCGCCCGAATTGGTGACACCCTCATCGTAACCGCGCAGTTGCATGGCCTGCGAGATACGCTCGGCCCTGGTCATTACCCGCACCAGCCATACGCGCGGCATGGAAGTCAGCGCGCGAAGTCCGGCGCCGCGAACGGTTAAAGCGGCCCGAATTCGTGAACTTTCCCCGAGCAACATGCCAGCCTGGTGAGCCATTTGTGCAAGCAACAGGACGATGAAGCGTGGCAACGGCAAACAGGCAAGGCCGCTGGCAAACTCGGCCAGGCTCATGCTCGCGAAAGTGGAGGTCGTAACCAGCATAACCGCGACGCCTTTCGAGAAGATCCCCCAGGGGACAGCGAGTGTCTGCAGGGAGAGAGCGCTTGCTTCGTCCTGCGCAATCCAGGCCGACAAGGCGAAGAAGGGAGCAAGCACGATCACCCCGAAGACAAGGACCGGCCACAAGACTCTCTGAGGGACGCGGCAGAGCGTCAACCAGGCGCCGACAGTGAAGAGCAGCAGGCCGGATCCAAACAGCGTGCGGGGATCACTGGTGAGGCAGGCGGCGAACACGGCGGCGCCCGTCGCGAGACGAGTTACGGGCGCAAGAGCGGCGACTGGGCCGCCGGCGCTCGACCATGTGTCTGTATAGAATCGGTATAGCCTGCCGTTCATCGGAACCTCAGACCTTGCGTGCGCTTATGAGATACTGGTTATCGTCGTCCACTTCCGTCTCGGGTGAAAAGCCCGTCGCTTGCAGCAGGCGCGTAAGCTCGGCCGCCGGACACAGAATGTCTCCACGGACGGATTCGCCGGCCCCGGCATGAATGCGGTTGATGGTTTCACGCGAGTCGATATGCCAGACATGCAGCCGTCCGCCGGGCACCATCACACGGTGAAGCTCGCGCGCTACGCCAGCAGGATCTGGAAAGTGTGGCCAGACCGAAAAACATATCACCCGATCGGCGGTTGCCGAAGGCAGCGGCAGGCGAGCCGCGTCGGCCACCAGCCAGCTTACGCGCACATCGGCGTTCTTGCGCCGGGCAAGCTCGATCATCCGCGGAGAGATGTCGACGGCCAGCACGCGACCCTGGTCGGAGAGCCTGCCAAGCAGCGCCCGGGTGAGATTGCCGGTACCGCAGCCGATATCCAGCACGCTCTCGTTCTGGTCGATGCAGAAAGCGTCCAGACCGCGGGCGAGATCGGCGTTGACCCGCTCGAGGTCCATCCAGCCGTCCCACTCTTCGGCGATCGAGTCGAAATATTCGCGGCGGGGATTGTCGTCGCTCATGGGCATCCTCCTGGGTCAAGGGGAGCATTTTTGCTCTCGGCCGCGCGCACCAGCGGGGGCACGACGGCCAGAATCAGCAACAGGCCGGGCCAGCCGGACAGCAGGGAGACGCTGGCCAGGAATACGGCCGGCAGATCGATACACAGCGAGGCAAGATAGACCAGTGCAAAGTTCAAGGCGCGGCCCAGCACCAATACCGGCAGCAGCACCAGCCAAGCATTCAGCCCGGGTCTCAGGCGGTGCGCCCAGGAGATCAGCGCGCACATTGCGGATAACTCGATCGACATGACCAGCGACAGCGGGGGATAGAACGGAGGCATGCCGGTCAGCGCTCCCGAGAGCAGCGGGGTCACGCAGGCCGTGGCCGCCGCTGGAGCGGGACGCACGAAGAACGCTAAAACGATCAAAGGCAGGTACATGGGCATGAAGACATGGCCCAGCTGCACCAGGTGGAAGATCGTCGGCAGCAGCAAGGCCGCGGCGCCGAAAAGCGCACAGATCGCGAGCTCTCTCGTGTATTCCCGAGCGCGCATCAGATCTTGACCATCAGACCGGCCAGCACGTGGAAGCCCGGCATGGGATAGTCCTTGATGTAGGCGTAACGGCGATCGAGGGGATTGGCAAGCACCAGGTATGGTTCGACAACGAATCGAGCGTCGGCCGGGGAGTAGCGATAGCGCGCGCTCAGATCGATATAGAACACGTCCGGAATAGGATCGCGCCCGTAGTTTCCCATGAACAGCCCGTGCACCCATTCACCGCTGAGTGCGGCCATGATCGTGTGGGCCCCGAAGGCGTGCAGCCAATCGACCGTGAAAGTCAGACGGCCTTCGGGGTTCTGACGCGTGTAACGCCCGACGTTCTGCCACTCGCCGCTCAGGCGCACATCCAGCGGCCCCAGTTTCTCCAGCGCCATCTGCGCCGAGATGCCCCAGACTGTGATCTGATCGATGTTGACGACCTCGGCACTCGGCCAGGCTCCGAAGTACTTGATCAGGTTCTCGGCCGCGGTTCGAAAACCGGATGCGGCAAGCGAAAAGCGTCCGCGCTCGAACACCAGGCCGAAATCCCAGTTGAGTGCGTATTCGGGTTTCAGATCGGGGTTGGCCGTGGGGAAGGGCAAGTACAGCTCGCGCAGGGTGGGCTGCCTGAAGTTGCGCGACAGGCGCGAGCGAAGAAAGAACCCTTGTGTGAATTCCCAGCGGGCCCCTGCCTTGTAGAGCCCGATCGCACCGTAGCTCGTATGATACATGCCGCGCGCGCCCGCCATGAGAGTCAACGATTCGGCCGGAGTGTATGTCAGCTGTCCGTACACGGACAGGTTGCCGGACGGATCTACCGGCTGGTGCTCCCGCGCGATCCGATCTTCCACCAGGCCGTCGACCCACTCGCCAGCGGCCCCAAGCTTGAGCTTAAATCCCTCGATCAGATCGAAATCGCAAACAAGGTTGCCGCCGCCCAGGTAGTCCTGTGAGTAGAAGCCGTCGTAAAGCCTGTGAATACCGATGTGGAAGTACGGAACCAGTCGTAGCGAGTAGTTCTCCCCATCGTAGTCAAGCCGCAATGACGGGCTGTCGCGCCAGACATCGTACCAGTGATCGTCATTGGGGTGCGAGGCTGGACCGGGATCTTCGCCGGTGAGGTGCAGCAACTTGTTGCTTAAAGAAAGACGCAACTCGGGCAGCAGCCGCAAGCGGGCGCCGACTACACCTATGACGTTGGCGCCGCCCGCGCCCACGCGCTGGCCGTCTGTGCGCAGCACGGACAAGGCGCCCGCGATGTCCCAATCTCCCCGGCGCCACAGCACGGCGGCGTTCTCGCGCAGGCTCTGGTAGCTTCCGAAGCCGGTGTCGTTTGTGATTTCGAGCCCGTCGCGATGAAGCCAGCGGTTCTTGATTAAAACCACGCCGCCCATGGCATTAGTGCCCCAGAGCACCGAGTCGCCGCCCTTGACGACGCGGACGTCTTCGATCAGGAAAGGCGTGTATGCGTCAGGTATCGGGTGGCCGAAAATGCCCTGGTAGTCGGGCACGCCGTCTTCGACAACGAGTACCTGCGTGTTTGGGCTTCCGCCCAGCCCGCGGATGTTGATCGACCCCGAGGCGCCCGAGGCGATGCCGTGGATGCCTGCGCCGCGGCTCGATACGTAGACGTCGGCCGCTTCCTGGGAGATGGCCTCGATGGCGCTCGGACGAGCGCTTCGTCGCAGGCGCTCGCCGTCGATCTGACTCGAATCCGCGGAGGAATCCTGTCCGGGAAGACGGGCGGCGACGACGACGATTTCTTGCGTCGGGATTTCAGCGGCCGGTGGGGCGGCGGGTAGCGAAAACTGTATCCAGAATGCGATGATCACGGCCATTATAAGATCAGCGGTCGAACGGGCTCAATGCCCGTAGGGACCGGGGACGGAGAAGTCTTGCTCTATATCGTCGGAGGTAATCTCAAAGATGTGAAACTCGCGGTAGCCTGCTCTGAAACTGGAGATGGTTTGGTAGTTGAACCAGATCGGCACTTCGTTGATAAGCCCGGGGTCCATTGGATTGTCGTCCGGCTGCTGGTCCGGATCACAGTTGCACACTCCCGCTATGGTTCCGTCATCTGCCTGTTCTTGGCAATATGCCGCGGCGTCGAACTTTTCGAAGTGTACCCGGTCCTCGCCCGGCAGGCAGCGACCGGGAGAGGTGGCGTCCCCATAAGCCAGCACGCTGTTCCACAGGCAGCCGTTGAAGCTCAGGCTACGCACCAGGACATGCTGGTCGAGCTTGTTGACCACCACTGTCTCGGGGTAGGCCAGGTCGCACCCGCCTGCCAGTGACATCAGCACGGCCAGCAGCACAATGGCCTTGTCCGGGAACCGGTTCATCATTGGCACTGCGGATTGTCTGCCCGCTGATCGTAGGGCTCGAAGTTGAACTCGGGCCACAGGGCGAGGATCCGGTCGTAGAGATCCTGCGGGATGGGCTCGACTCCCTCGGGCGGGCAGGGCCCCTGGTGGTTGGGCAGGTTGATGGCAATTTCGCGATGTTGTCCGGAGACGATTTCCTCCTCGTTGCGGCTGGCTATCGGCAGGCAGTGTTGCGGATCGCAGGAAGGGTCATCCCAGGCAGCAACCATCAGGACGTAGTCGAGACCCGCCACGACTTCCTTCTCGCCCGAGCTGGCCCCTATCTCGATCTTGTCGAACTCGACGCCCATGTATGCAGATTTGCAGATGGTCCAGGGCGGGTTGAAGGTCATTTCCGGATTGTCAAAATCGTTCTTGATGCTGGCATAGGCGATGTCCTGGCTGTCGCCGCAACCTGTTCCAATGGTCGGCAGACAGGCCGCGGCAAGCAAAGCCAAAAACGAGTAATGGCATTTCATCGATGTACCTCCAATGAAGTATGACGTAACACGATAACGTATTACGTATTACCAATATACAGACAAAGATTCTCTGTCAAGAGAAAAGGCCAGGAACAGGTCAGCTGGTTTTCAGGCCACGTCTTTCCAGGCCGGGCATTTCCTCAGGATGTTTGCTACCTTGCGATTCTTGCGCAGGAAGGTGAATTCCTGCAGGGTCAGGTAGGCGATGCGGCTGCAGTGGACCTCGTCGTTGCGGATCGACAGTACGATCTGTGCTGAGCCTGGATCGAGGCTCAGCGAGATGGATCGCTTGTTCCTGTGCTCGATGATGTCGTTCTCGAGCGCCCTCAGGTGGCGATGGATCCTTAGCGCCCTGAGCGCCGTGGGGTCGCGAAAGTTGTATCTTTGCTTTTGCTTCGATGTCTGCTGGGGGTCGGATCTAAGCTTCGCGACTATCAGGTACAACTTGTCATGCCTGTCCTTCGGTCTCCTGGCCATGATTACTCCCATCATCATCGATCATTATAGCGGGCACCAATTTCAGTACTGTTCTTCTGCAACAGCGGTGCCAACCGGGGTGCCTTCACCCGAGCCGGTCAACTCCTTGTGGTTAAACGTGTTAATTATTCAGAGGGGTGATGACGTATTGCGTCATATAGCTGCACTCATGACATTTCTGTCGCGGAATTCAGATAGCTGGCAATAATTTCACATGGAAATTCGAGCGCGCTGAAGTTACTTCTTTGGCTGACCCGACCAGGGGGAGGGGAGAATGGGGCTTTTTTCAGATTTCTTCATCTGGCGCTGTAACTCGATCTCGGTCATTATGACGTCCGGGGCGGCCGCCGAGACTGGGACGTAACCGCTCTCGGCCCCGCAGTACCCGTTGAAGATCGAGGTGCGATCGGAAGTTGCGACGATCTTGTTGATCGAGGCAATTGGAGTGCCGACTATTTCCACCCCGCGCACCAACTCTTCACGCCCGTCGGGAAACACGCGGTAGACCATCTCGGGCATGCCCTTGTAGGCCTGGTAACCCCAGGTGGACGTATGGGTAGAGCCGCCAATGATGTTTTTGATTACCAAGCCGTAGGGTTTTCCCTGCTTCTTGACTTCGGCGATCAACATCTGTTTCAGTTTCTCGATGGGAACCTTCTTGGTCGACTCGACTATTGTGTTACCCATCCGGGCCCGGGGTTTCTGGCCTGGCGCGGAGCGGCCATGACCATTAGAGCGCTGAAAGTCTTCGACCGGTGTGCGTGACATCAAGAAGCTTTTCAGCACTCCCCGATCCACCAGAACCACCCGGCTGGCTCGCACGCCCTCGTCGTCGAAACGGTAAAAGCCGTTGAGACCGGTGCCGGCGAGCGCCGTTTGGGTAGGATCGTCGATGATCGACAGGAAATCCGGGACAATCTTCTTGCCTACCCGGCCCTTGAATGTCTTGCCCTCTTGATCGTCGAGTTGGCGCTCTCCCTCGAGCCGGTGACCGATCACCTCGTGAAACAAAACGCCCGTGGCGTCACCGTCCAGGATGGCCGGCCCCGTGTAGGGCTCTAGAACCGGTGCTTTCCTGAGCGCCTCGATGTTTGTCGAAAGGTTTTCGACCATGGCGAAGATGCTCTTCTTATTCGGCAGATCGGACTCTGTCTGAGCGTAAACAGTCTTCTGGGACGTCAGCAGCATGCCGTCGTCGGCCCGCGTGGCGCCGAAGATTGAGATGTTGTAGATGGTTCTCTCGGTGATGATGCGCGAGCCCTCCGAGTTTGTGAAGTAGCGCCTGAGCTTCTTGGCGTCCATGGTTACCGAAGAGTCGAAGATGTGCGGGTGCTTCTCGAAGATACTCGTCGCCTCGCGGTCTATCTGCGCCCAGAGCTCGCGGTTGAAAGTCAGAGGCAGCGGAGGTTGGGTGTATATCTCGGGTTTCTCCATCGAAAAGCTCAGTTGTTCCTTATCTTCTTCCACCTCCGTGACTTTCTTCGACTTGCGTTTCAGGTATGCCTTGAGCGCGCCCTTATATGACCTGTCGGCCATCAGCCACAGGCTGTTACGCAATGCCTGGGGATCATCGTCGAGCGGTCCGTAGTTCGAAGACTGATAGCCTGGATCGTAGGCAAAATCGTAGTCGGCCTTCTTGGTGCCGATGTTATCGAACTTGTAGGATCCGACGCGTACTTCCACGCGCAGGTTGCGCGCGCGGTCGCTGTCGCTCCGGTAGACGGCGCCGTAACGAGTGCGGACATGGAATGATTCTACCTCTTTCATTTCCATGGCGATGAAGTAAGGCAGATCGAACCCCTTCATCTTCAGCTGCTTCAAGGAACGGTTCATCTCGGCCGTCATGGCTGCCAGCATCCGCGGCCGACGGTCGAAGGATGCCCTCTTGCGGGGCGCGGCCTGCGCCGTGAGGAAAATGGACGAGAATACGAGCATCAACGTAGTTGATCTGGTTTTCATAGTTGCTCCTGTTATGGCTTATCGGCCCGCCCGGCGCCGGCATCCGCCGACGGCTTGGCAGCGGGTTCAAGCTTGCCGTAGAAGTTGTAGATGAAAAATGCCAGGACGCCCGCGGTCAACACGAAGTAGACGACCAGCTTCAGCACCCTCCAGTCTTCGATCTTATTGACTTTTTTCTCCTGCTTGCCCTTCAACCTGGAACCCATCGTCTCTCCCACGGATCGAGCAGGCGCCAGTCTACATCATCGGCGGATCGGATGCCATTTCTTTGACCCTGGCTAGGGTGATCGCCTATGCTTCCTCCTATGACGGGTGAACAAGGCTCCTGGTTCCATCCTTCCTTCGTCCTGCTGCTCGTAGGCCTGGCCTTGGCGATCTGGACGTACCGGCGCTATTCATTTCGCCGGGGCATGCAGGTCTTCTGTCTGGCATTTTTTATTACTCTTTTCTGGTTGGCGGCCTTCGGGGGCCGGCCCAGTTGGCCGGTTGATTTGTTTCTCATAAGCGATCCCCTGCTGGCCATCGCCGGCACGCTGGCCGGCCGCGTGCTGATCCCCTTGTTGCTGGTATCACTGGTATTCCTGGCACTGGCTGCTGTGATGGGACGTGTCTTTTGCTCACACGTATGTCCCCTGGGCGCGCTTTTGGACTTCTCAGATAAGTTCCTGGCCCGACCCCAGCGCATCAAGGCCAACCGCGCTGACTACCGGCGTGCCCGTAAGGCGAAGTTCGTAGTGCTCTTTGTGATTCTTGCTGCCGCCGTTGCCGGCTTCAACCTGCTGGGGTTCGCCGATCCGATCGTGATTTTCACTCGTTTCGCGGCCACCTTGTTCTACCCGCTGGCGATGATGTTGCAGGATCTGGGGTTGTTGGTTCTCAGGCCTCTAGGAGCCTGGCTTGGCTGGGTGGACGTGGCCTACCTGGAGTTGATCATGCCAGCTTTCGAGGGGGCCATGATCGCCTTAGGGTTGCTCGCCGTGTTGCTGCTTCTTTCTCGAATGCAGCCGCGTTTTTGGTGTCGACACCTGTGCCCACTGGGAGCGCTACTCGGCTGGGTCGGCCGTCTGGCCCCCTACCACAGGCGGGTGAGCGACGCCTGCAACGCCTGCGCCAAGTGCGTGCGCGCCTGCCCTACCGGGGCCATTCATGAAAAAGGCGTGCTCACCGATCGCAGCGAGTGCATCGTCTGTCTGGAGTGCGTCAAGGTGTGCCCCGAGAATGCCGTGCGGTTCGCGTTTAGCGCAAACGATCCCGCGCAGTACTCCCCGGGAGTCGTGCCCGGCCGACGGGTTTTCTTGGGCGGCGTCGCCGGTGGGCTGGCAGCCGGTCTTTCACTCCGAGCCGACATTCTGCACCCATCGGGCTCATTTCTGCCGCTGCCATACAGGCATGGACGGCTAATCCGACCGCCCGGGGCGCTGCCCGAACCGGAGTTTCTTTCGCGCTGTGTGCGTTGCGGCGAGTGTATGCGCGCCTGCCTGACGAACACATTACAACCGGATTGGTACCGCGCTGGTTTCGAGGGTATCTGGGCCCCGCACATGAGCCTGCGCCACGCCTCCTGCGAGCAGACCTGCAACGTCTGCGGGCAGGTCTGCCCGACGCAGGCCATCAGGTCCCTGAGTCACGAGGAGAAACAGCACGCCAAGGTGGGCACCGCCGTGATCGACCGGGATCGCTGCCTGCCATGGTCGCAGGACCACCGCTGCCTGATCTGCGACGAGCAGTGCCCTTACAACGCCATAGTCTTCAGGCACGACGCAGACCACAAGGTAGGCCTGCCGGTTGTCAACGCCGCCAGCTGCAACGGCTGCGGTCAGTGCGAGGACAAGTGCCCCGTGATGGGCGAGGCCGCCATCTTCGTGATACCCCAGGGGGAGTTGCGCTTAAGCCACGGCTCGTACATTGAGGAGGCAAAGAACCTGGGCCTGGTGTTCGAGGCCAAGGGCGGCTTGAAAGATCAGTTCCGCACCGAAGACGACGGGCGACCCGGCAAGGAGCCTATCGTGCCGGCAATACCGGGCGCCAAGACCACCCTGCCTCCTGGTATCGACCTGGACGAATAAACACTAGCTATCAGGGAGGAGGCAGGCGGGCGCAGCGGAAGCCCATGCTGATCTCACGGGTGCTCGGATTCCAGTGGTAGCGCGCGGGCACTTCCAGCAGACCGTCGATGTCTCTGAAGCCCCCGCCGCGGACAACTTTCTCCGCCCCATTGATCGGCCCGGGAGGATCGTCGGCCGGCGACGTCTGGTAGTAGTTTGCATCGTACCAGTCGCCGACCCACTCGCGGGCGTTGCCGGCCATGTTGTAAAGACCGTAGGGGCTTGCCCCACCTTCATACTGGTCGACCTCGACCACATCATCCTGGCATTGCTCCTGTGTGCACAGGTAGGTGTGGTTGGCCAGGTCGCAGCTTACCGGGACAGGTTGCAGGTGCCCCTGGGCGTCGGTCTGGAACTCGGGATCGCCCCAGGGGTAGATCTGCGTGCTGTTGCCCGAACCGCGGGCGGCCTTTTCCCACTGCGCCTCGCTGGGTAAATCCTTTCCAGCCCACTGGCAGTAGGCCTGTGCCTGTATCCAGGTAATGTTGACGGCCGGGTGAAGGCCGCGGGCCTGGTTCTCCCAGAAATGCTCGTCGGAATACGACTCGGGGCCCATGCCATTGAAGTTGCAAGTTCCGTGCGCGACGCAGCGGCGGTATTGCGAAACTGTCACCTCGTACTTGTCGATGTTGTAGGCCACCAGGTTTACCAGATGTTGGGGTTGCTGGTCGGGGTTCCAGACCGATTCGTCGATATCGCGTCCCATGGTGAAGGCGCCGGCATCGATGGCAACCTCTTCGCCGGTTCCGGGGCCGCAGTCCTCGTTGATTAGGCCGTCGCAGTTGTTGTCGGAGGGATCGGCGCAGTCCTCGGCGTGACCAGGGTATGCCTCGGGGTTGGCATCGTCGCAGTCGTCGCCACCGGCCGCCAGGCCATCGTGGCCGTCGCCGTCGACGTCGGTGAGATCCGAGCCGTCGCAGTCCTGGTCTATCCCATCATAGGGGATCTCGGTTGCGCCGGGGTTGATCGCGGCCCGGTTGGCCAAGTCGCAGCCCGGGATGCCGGCCTCGCTGCCCGCGTCGCAGCAGTCGACTTCCGCCGGGTTAGGCGCGGCCGGGGTGACGAAGTAACCGTCCAGATCGGCGTCGGCCTCGTCGATCAAGTCGTCACAGTCATTGTCGATGCCGTCGCCGGGTACTTCGGCCGCGCCAGGGTAAACGTTGGCGTCGCCGTCGTTGCAGTCGGGGCAGGCCTCGTCGCCGCCGCCCAGCCAGCCGTCCAGATCGCCGTCGGTATGATCCTGAACGAAGTCCTCGTCGGTGCTGCCGTCACAGTTGTCGTCGATGTGGTTGCAACGCTCGGGGGCCCCGGACCAGACATCGGGGTCGCTGTCGTTGCAGTCGAGCCCGCCCGCCGCGACGGCATCCTGACCGTCGCCGTCCACATCGGTAACGTCCAGCCCGTCGCAGTCCTCGTCGACGTCGTTGTAAGGCACTTCGTCGTGGGGGACGTCCGCCGTGTCCGGGTAGCGCTGCGGATCGTAATCGTCGCAGTCGAGGCAGGCGGGACAGCCGTCGTGGTCCAGGTCGATCAGGTCTTCGTCCGTGAGGCCGTCACAGTCGTCGTCGAGATAGTTGCAGCGCTCCGGGGCTCCCGGGTGGATGTCGGGGTCTGCGTCGTCGCAGTCGATACCTCCGGGGAGCTGATCCTTGGCGAAGCCGTCACCGTCGTCGTCGCCCTGGACGGGGCCTCCGCCGTAGTCGAGGCCGTCGCAATCCTGGTCGATGCCGTCGTACGATATCTCTAAGGCGCCTGGATGAATGTCGGCCGCGTTAGAAGGGGTGCAGCCCAGCGAGGCCTCCATGCCCGAGTCGCAGCAGTCGTCGCCGCCGACCAACGTGCTGGAGTGGCTGTCGCCGTCGCCGTCGCCGTCGTCTTCGAGACCGTCGCAATCCTGGTCGATGTTGTCGTAAGGGATCTCACGTGCGTCGGGGTGGACCGTGCTGTCGCCGTCGTTGCAGTCGGTGCCCACGTTGCCGTCCGGGTCGGTCGTGCCTTCCTTGTTATAACCGTCGTTGTCGGCGTCGAAAGACTTTACCCCGTCGCAATCCTCGTCGACATCGTTGTAAGGGATCTCCTCGGCCCCGCGGTTGATCTCGGAATTGTTGTCGTCGCAGTCGGTCGTGGGCCCGGGCAGCCAACCGTCGCCGTCCTTGTCGACCAGGTCGCTGCCGCCGCCGCAAGAATACACGCCGCCGATGATCAAAAACGCCACTGTCAGGAATGTTGCCTCGAGAAAATGAAAAAGTCGCTTCATCGCCGATACTCCTAGAAGGTAGAATTTGACAGAAAACACAAGCGCCCCATTATGGCGGGGCAGAGTTGTCCTGTCAACTCAGGGAGAGACCTCGGTCATCAGGCCTCTCAGGAAGAAGACTTTTTTGGTGACTATCCGGTTTCCATCGGCGCGGGAATAAAACCAGCACTCGGCCGGCACGCCGTCGACATCGCGCCGGTCGATCTCTTCAGGCTTGCCCCACGACAAGATGACCGACTCGAACCCCATGCCGGGGACAATCCGCTGGGCCATGATGGCGTCGCGCACGTAACCGGGGAACTTGGCCAGGCGGTCGGCTATGTGCAGATCGGAGATCATCTCAGCCCGCGCCGCCGAGTCGTGAAGCATGAGGTAGCGCTCCTGCTGGTTGTCGGTCATGAACTGCATCGAGCGATCGTACAGCTCCTTGTCCTTCTCGGGCAAGTTCCGGTACAGCTCGGCCTGATTGACACTGCAGCACACGGCCAGAGCGGATATGAGTATCATCAGCGAAGCTTGACGTAAAAACATGATGTTCCTATGATAACATCCTGGTTTAGTTTTGCAACCATGACGATGGAGCCGCTGATGGCGCGTGATATTCTGGCGCTGGTGCTGGCCGGAGGACGGGTCGAGGAGCTTTCGGTGCTGACCATGCTGCGCCCCAAGGCGGCGGTGCCGTTCGGGGGTCAGTACCGCATCGTCGACTTTGCATTAACCTGCCTGATGCGGGCCGATATCGAGCGGGTTGGGGTCATCGGCCTGTACCGGCCGTTTTCGCTGATCGATCACCTGGGAATCGGAGAGCCCTGGGATATGGTCGGCCGGGGCCGGGGCGTGAAGATCCTGCCGCCCTACCAGGGCGAGGGCGCCGTGCAAGGCTACCGGGGCACGGCCGACGCGCTCTATCAAAACCTGGCTTACATCGAGAGGTACGCACCTTCCGATGTGCTGGTCATGTCGGGCGATCATATCCATGGAATGAACCTGCGTCCCCTCATCCGGCAGCACCGCGAGTCCGGGGCCGACTTGACCATGGCGGTCAAGGCGGTCGACCCGGATTCGGGACATGGCCGCTTCGGCTTCGCCGAACTCGGTGCCGGTTACGAGGTGACGGATTACCAGGAAAAGCCGGCTAAACCACGCTCAAATCTGGCATCGCTGACCATCTACATGTTTAAAACTGATGCACTGGTTATGCGCCTGGCCGAGAACCACCGGCAGGGATCGTCGTTTCATCTTTCCTCAGAGGTCATCCCGCGCATGGTCGAAAGCGACAGGGTATGCGCCTACCTCTTCGACGGCTACTGGAACTATGCCCGTTCGCTCAACGCGTTTCACCAGGCCAACATGGACTTGCTGGGAGAAGAACCATTGATCGATCTCGATGCCTGGGGTGTTCGTTCGCGACGCCAGTATCGCGGCCTGGGCGACCTGCCCCCGACTCTCTTCCGCGGCGGTTGCTCCTGCACGGAAGCGATCGTCGCCCGCGGCGCGACGATCGCCGGGTCGGTAACCCGCAGCATCATTGGGCCCAACGTGCGAATTGCGGCGGGGGCACGGGTGGCTGAAAGCGTGCTGATGGACGACGTGAGGCTGGGCCCGGACGCCTTGGTGTATCGCGCGATCCTGGACAAGGAGGTCGAGGTCGCGAGCGGCGCACACATCGGGCGGGTTGAAGCCGCGAACGGAGCCGTCGCCGTGATCGGAAAACGCGCCCGCATTTCGGCAGGTGAGCGGATAGCCCCAGGCGCTGCCGTTGTGCCCGGCGCGACCGGTTGCGAGGAGGGGCGGTCGTGAACAAGCCCCTGGTCATGCTGCTGGCCGGCGGCGGCGGGACGCGCCTGGGTGTGCTGGTGCACGATCGTTCCAAGCCCGCCGTGCCCTTCGGCGGCTGTTACAGAATAATAGACATGGCGCTGAGCAACGTCATGCATGCCGGCTTCGACTGGGTGGGAGTGCTGACGCAGTACCAGCCTCTCTCGCTGATGTCGCATATCGGCACGGGCGAGCCCTGGAACTTTCACGGATATCGCCGCGGCGTCAGGATACTGCCTCCCCGGACGGGGCAGGCGGCTTCGGACTGGTACCGGGGCACGGCGGACGCCGTCTGGCAGAGCATGGATTTTATGCGACCGCTGAAACCCGAGAGGGTTTTGGTCCTTTCAGGAGACCACGTCTATCGCATGGATTATCGCGGTATGCTGGCCAAGCACATCGAGAGCGGCGCGGATGTTACCGTGGCCGTGCGCGAGGTCGCGGCCCGGGATGTCTCGCGTTTCGGCATGGTCTGGATTGACGCCGCCGGAAACATCACCCGTTTCGAGGAAAAGCCGCCCGCGGCCGACACTCGCCTGGCATCGATGGGCATTTATATCTTCGAGTGGCGCTGTCTTGTCGCGGCTCTTGAGGAGATAGTCGGCTCGGGCAAGGGGACAGATTTCGGTCAAGACGTCATTCCCGCCCTGCTGGGCCGCAAGCATTTTTTGGCACACAGGTTCGACGGTTACTGGCGCGATGTCGGCACGCTGTCTTCCTATTTCGAGGCCAGTATGGATACGCTCGATCCGAAAAGCGGGCTCGACCTGGATGCCTGGGAAATCTGCACCAGCGACCAGTACAGCGGGCCGGGCGACAGGCCGCCTTCCAGGTTCGGCCCACGCGCCGAATTGCTGGATACTCGGGTACCGGCGGGTTGTCGCATCGACGGGCGCGTACACCGGAGCGTCCTGTTCCCGGGCGTGCAGGTTGCCGGCGGCGCCAGGGTGGAAGAGGCCGTGCTCATGGACGGCGTTCGGGTCGGCGAGGGTGCGGTAATCCGCCGGGCGATAATCGACAAGGATGTCTGTGTGGGTTCAGGGGTGATAATCGATGGAGGGCGTAAGGCAGGGTCCAATACGAAATACGGTAAATGCGATGCTGCGGGTCTGAGCCTGATTGGTAAGGGCGTAAGCTTACCCGCCGGGTTGCGGGTGGGCTCGAATGTGGTTATCGAGCCCTGGGCGGACGAGGGTTCCTTCGCCTCTGATATCCCGGACGGCGAAACCGTCATTGGCACAGCCGACCCGGTCATTGTTGTGGACAGGTGATACACAAAGTTGACAGGCATGTTGGGCATTGCTATAGTCAACCGCGAATGCGGGATAACACCAGATTTTCAACGAGTTCCCGCGCTGGAGCTATCAGGAGGCGAGATGGTTAGTTCGCCCGCAAAGTCGCGTCAGGTTTCCGTCGGCCAGGTATTATGGGATGTATACGCCAGCATGGCCGAGGATTCGGGCGACCGGCTTGACCACTTGGTCGGCCAGGCGATGTTCGAGATGGCGGTCAAGTTGGGATACATCACACCCGTTGCCCAGGAAATGGCGTCACCTGCAAAAGATGACGTGCCGGCCGTGTCGGCCCAACCCACGCGACGCCCTCCGCCGGGACAAAAATTCGCGCCGGGCCGCACGAAGGAAGCAGCCGGGCGCAAGTCCGCGCCGGCAGAACGACAGAAGCGTCCGCCGCGACCCGCGCCGCGCACGGCCGAGGCCAAGGGCCTCTACATCGTCAACGAGGATGGCGACACCGAAAAAATCGACAAGGATATCTACATCATCGGGCGCTCGAGCAAGTGCGACCTGGTGATCAATTCAGTCAAGGTTTCGCGCGAGCACGCCATCATCACCCGCGAGCGGGGCGAGTACTTCATCGAGGATCTCGGCAGCGCCAACGGTACTTGGTACAAGGGCGAGAAGATCGAAAAGATGAAGATAAAAGAGGGTGACGAGATCTTCATCTGCGACGAGAAGTTCAAGTTCGTTCTCAGGTAAGCCTTTTCGCGTCTAGGTCGATGGGACGAAGTGCCCGGACGCCATTTTCTCGTATAGTTCGACTTCCTGTTTATTGCCGATCACGATCGAACAGCGTTGGTGCAACTCTTCGGGCTCGACGTCGAGAATGCTCTGGCTGCCGGTGGTTGCCGCTCCTCCCTGTCCCTCGACAATATTCCATCCGCACATGATTCCAGCCTGTTGGCGAGTTACCAATACCCTCGGCATGTACCCGGGCCTTGACGGGGCTCCGGTTGCCACCGAGAATCACACCATGATGAGCTCGGTCAAGAAATGGCTCTCCATCGGTCTCCAGACCCTGTGTTCGTCCCTTTAGTCCCGCTTGGAGTTGGCGATCGAGAATCTGGCGTTGCGTCAGCAACTCGCAGTGACTGTGGTCGGCTGGCATCGCCAAGGCTATCGGCTGTTCTGGAGGTACAAATCGCGTAGTAGCAGAGTAGGGCGACCACGAGTCAGCAAAGAGATACGAGATCTGATCAAGCAGATGGCTATCGAGAACGACTGGGGCGCTCCGCGGATTCACGGAGAGTTACTCAAGCTCGGATTCGAGGTCGACGAGCGGACGATCTCGCGCTACATGATCATCGACAACGACTCTATCTTCTCGGAAAAGGTGCGTGGTTGGCTGAGTGATTCAAGCATCCAGGTCAAGCGCACAGCGATCAGGAGTCCTTGGCAGAAGGGTTACGCTTCACACTGCACCTCCTCGGTACGGTTAGGAAGGATCCCGCAGGCAGGGCGTCTCTCCAGGAGTTTGATTCCCTGCTGCTTGAGCGGAGCGTTTGCACCAGGGCTTCGGTAGAGA